>ERZ1643251.3112-NODE-3112-length-15812-cov-42.483722_pt1 | contig 15812 bp, 21 predicted proteins | sample MGYA00579261_ERZ1643251 | MGnify/ENA primary metagenome ERZ1643251 (study PRJEB29033, sample SAMEA4952267) | chicken gut metagenome | biome: Broiler Chicken; feature: Gastrointestinal Tract; material: Caecum | place: Ireland | collected 2018 | study: Broiler...
GAAAGGGATCAATCTAATAGATTAATATTTCTATAAGATTGATTATACGTGATTATAATGAAATACTTAAAAGAAAATAAGTTTATTATTCTAACTATTGTTATTTTATGTGGATTAATGTTTTATTTTATCAATCAAAAACAAGGTTTCCACGAAGATGAAATATTTTCATATGGTTCAAGTAATTATAAATATGATAATGTTTATAGATGGTTTGGATATGCTGAAGCTAATCAAGATATTTTATATAAACAAGTTTTAACAGGTAGTTTAAGTAATCGAATTAATAATTTAATTAAATATAAAACAAATATTGAACAATTTAATAAAGATGAAATATTATCTAAAGAAATACCTACTTGGAAATATAAAGATGACGCATTAGAATATCTAGCTATTCAAAAAGAAGATGTTTTTAATTATTTTTCTGTCTATCAAAACCAAGCAAGAGATGTTCATCCACCATTCTTCTATTATCTTGTCCATTTAACATCAACACTTTTTTATAATAACTTTACCAAATATATAATATTTAGTATTAACTTAGTTTTCTTTATTGGTGTTTTATTAATTATTAAAAAAATAGTTGAATCATTAAATCATAAAGAGTTAGTTATTCCAACTATGATTTTATATGGTGCTAGTATGGGATGTATTAGTACTGTTATGTTCCAAAGAATGTATATGATGGTTACTTTCTTTAGTATTTTATATTTATATTTTATAATTAAATTTATTAAGAATGATTTTAAAATAAAAGATAAATTTTGGTTTATTTTAACAATTATCTTAGGATTTTTAACCCAATATTATTTTTGTATTTATATAGCTTTAATATTTATTATTTTATCAATTTATTTATTACTTAATAAAAAATATAAAAAATGGTTTGAATTTTTAAAACTGCATGTTATATCTGCCTTAATTGGTATTGTTATTTATCCATTTTGTATTGAAGATATATTCTTTTCTTATCGTGGTATAGGTAGTAGCGAAGCTAAAACTAAAACTTTTTTAGAGAGTTTACAATATTATGGTGATCAATTAATTAATTTATTTGGCTTACAAAATATTATCTACCTTCTAATTATTGGATTAATTATTGCAGTTATACATAAAATAAATAAAAAAGAAATATTAAAAAACAAATTGAATATTATTGTTATATTTTTACCTATTATTTTATTTATTATGACCATATCTAAAATAGCACCTTTTTTAGGAGAAAATTATACTTCTAGATATATGATGTTATTATTTCCAGTTATATCTATAGCAATTTTATATATTTCAACATTCTTATTTGATAATAAAAAAACTATTTTTATAGTTGGATTATCAATTAGCTTATTACTAACCATTAATGGTTTATATAATAATACCCCAGTCTACTTATATAAAGATTATGAAAAAGCTATGGAATTAGCTAAAGATAATAGTGATAAATATTTTGTTTATGTATTTGATAATTACTTTACTCATTTAAGTTCACTACCAGAATTTAATACTTACAAAGCTTCATTGATCTTAAATAAAAATATTCACGACTTTGAATTATTAAATAATAAAGAATTAAATGAATCTAATGAATTTATATTATGTATTAAAAATTGGTTAAATAAAGATGAAATTTTAAATTTAGTTTTAGAAAAATCCGGTTATAAAAATTACGAAGTATTATTAGAATTAAATAGTGATGTTGAATCAACCTATTATAGAATAACAAAATAAATATTGAAAGGAATCTAATATGTTAAGTTATGAAGGAATATTTTTTGATGAAAATGCATTAAAGATAATTAAAGCTAACGAATTATATCACTTACCAATATTAAATGATATAATTCATTGCACTTTTAAATACCACCCATTAGAAAATGAAATTTTTGACGAATTAGTTGGAAAAGAATTTGAAATCACATTAATAGGATATGGTTGTGATGGAAAAAATAGCGGTTTTCAAATTAAATTACCAGATGAATTAATTAACTATTATATTAATTATGATGAAGATAATAATACAAAATTAAAAATTCCACATATAACCACATCATTATCTGAAGGAGCTGAAGCTTCAGATACTAAAAATTTAAATTTTCTTCCTTTAGAAAATCCTATTACGATTATTGGAAAATTTGGTTATTGGATAAAAGATAAAAATAAAGAATACGTTTCTTTTGAACCATATAAAAATATTAAAAAAATATAAAAATCCAACAAAATGTTGGATTTTTTAGTTATTTAAACATATTGCATCCACAATCATCATTTATGATTTGTGTTTCTTCTGTACAAGTATATTTTGGAGTATAACTATGAACATAATGAACTCTATTAATTGTATGAGTATTTATAGGACAAATATGTGGTACTTCACAATAAAAGTCCTTTTCTACACAATTATTAATCATAGGTTCATAAACTGGTTGCATAGGTTGTGGCATAAAACCTTTATTGCAACAACATCTTTTATTAAACATTTTAATCCCCCTTACCTAGTTTATAATATGAAGTAATAAAATAGTTGTATATGTTTTTGTACTAAAAAATCATTGATTTTTTCAATGATTTTAATAAACTATTTATCTTCGTTTATTTCAAAATCTAATAATTCATTACAAACATTCTCATACAAATCTTGTTCATGTTTTATTGTATCAATCAAAAACATTTTATCATTATTATATTCTTTTAATCCTTTCATATAATAAGCTTTATCATCATCTAAAATAATAAATGGCATAATATTATTTTTTAAACATTCTTTAAACATAATTATTCTACCAACTCTACCATTTCCATCACCAAATGGATGAATACATTCAAATTTATAATGAAAATCAATTATATCTTCTAAAGTAATATTATTTTTACTATTATAGTTATTAAGTAAAGAATCAATTTCTTCTTCTACATTTTCAGGATTAGTTGTATTTATTATATTTATAGCACCTATTATATTAGGTACTATTTTAAATCCACCAACATTATATCTTGGATTATCTTCATCACTGGTATTTCTTTTTAATATTTTATTCATCTCAATAATCATTTCTTTAGTTAAATTATTATCTACATTATCCAACATATAATCAAATAATTTAAAATGATTTTTAGCTTCTATTAAATCATCTAATTTAATTAATTCATCATTTTTTGATATAAAAGAAACGGTATCAAATATCGCTTCTGTTTGATCACTGGTTAGTCTACTACCTTCAATTTTATTTGAATTGTAAGAAAAATTAACCTGTGAATAATGATATATATTCCCCTTAAATTTAGATTGTTTTTGATTTAGTAATTCTTTTTTGATTTTTTTTACATCCATATTATCCCCTCATATTTTTACTAATCATTTCTATTTCATCAGTTAAATATTTAATTCTTTCAATTATTCTTTTAGCTTTAATTAATTCTACTCCATCTTTAGTTTGTGATAAGTGTTGTTCTAAAGAATCAATTGGTAGATTAGATGTTATAAAAGTAGCTAAATTATTATCCATACGATGTTGTAATATAGGACATAATATTTCATCTCTTGACCAAGGTGTAGCTGTTTCCGCTCCTAAATCATCAATTAATAACAAAGGTACATTTTTAACATATTCTATTTTTTCTTCATAATCAGTTTCAAATGATGATTTTAAATCTCTTAAAAATTCTGGCCAAAATACAACTGCACTTTTAATATTTTTTTTAGCTAGTTCATTAAAAGTAGCTACTACTAAAAATGTTTTACCACAGCCAAAATTACCAGTTAAATATAATCCTTTATTAGTTGGATTATTAATAAAATTATTTAACCAAATAATTGTTTCTTTTCTACTAACTAATCTTTTATCTACTTTATCCCATGTCGCATCTAAATAGCTTTTAGGTAAATTATAATATTTTACATTTTTAGAATAAGCATATTTTTTATCATTATTTAATTTATATTTACAAGGTTTAAAATGAAATGTTATATTTTTACCAACTACTTTAGGTAAATAAGCATATCCTGTTAATTGATTTTGACATTCTTTTAATCCTTTACAATTTAAACAGTTATTATATTCACAACTACACTCTTCTAATGTTGATGTATATTTCATTAATACATTATCATCAGATTTTAATTTACTAATAAAATCTTTAAATTCTTTATTTTTTAAAGCTTCATTATATGATTTTTTTAAATCCTCCATATCACATTTTATATTATCACTTAATCTTATCATCTACCCAACTCACTTTCAAATTGTTTTAATTCTTCATCAGATAACATTTCTTCTTGTACATCTTGATTAATCCAATTAGGAATCTTTTCTTTTTTAGTAATTTTAACTTTTTTAGTATTTTTTTGATCATATTCTTTTAAAGCAAAATCCATGGCATCAGATACTGTTTCTATTTTACTTCTTTTCCACTGAACAGCTATTTGTTCAACAAATCCTCTTACTAATTTATTATTATTTATTTTTAAAACGTAATCAATTAAAACATTTATTACACCTGGTTTTAACTTTTGTTCAATCATTAAATATTCAATTATTTCCATATCTTTAATTGTTGGTTTAGAATCTTGTTTTAAAGCTAAAAATTCATAAGGATTAGTTGTTTCAAATTGATTGATTAACTTATCTTTTCTTGTATTAATTTCTTTAAAAGAAGATACATCATCTTGAAATACTATTTTAGGTATTTGTCCTTTATGCTCAAATTTATAAAAACTACGACAGTTTTGTTTTAAAACTTCCATATCTATTTTTCTATCTACAATACTATTTCTTAATATTTCACTCATTTCATCATTACCTAAATTATAAATAAATGATAATTGATAAATCAATTCTTTATTAGATTTAGAAATACTTCTTACATTAAGCATTTCTTCTGGAATTAAACTTAATAATTCATTAAAATTAATCGTTGGTTCAAAAGATAAATCTAGATGATTTACTTTTTTTATATTTTTAGTTTCTATTTTATCAGTACTAACAAAACTAAAAACATCCTTAAAATTACAAGAAACATTTTTATAATCTTTTAAATCTATTTTAGGTAATGTAAATGAATCAATTATTCTTTTATATTCTTTTTTATTAATATTATTATATAATGCAGTATTTAAAATTGGATTATTTATAAATTCATAAGCAGATAAAGGTCCATATAACTCATAAACATAATTATTAACATCACCTTTTTTTAAATATGTTTTAATTAAACCAATAGCTTCTAATTTATCTTTAGCTTCTTTAATATCTTCTAATTTCAATTGCATACTCATAACTAAATCATTATGGGTATTACTAGTAGAAGTTACTTTATTTTTATCTAAAAAACTCCATAAAGTTAGATACAAACTAACAGCAATACTTCCAATTATTGGTTGATATAAAAGTGTTAGAGTTAAACGATCTTGGTCATCTAAGATAGTTTTATTAATAACATAAAAATTATCTAAAGGTAATAATGAATTAACCATATCATCAACTCCATTTCTTAAGATATATAATAACACATTTTCTAAATAAAAAAAAGAATTATTTCATTCTTTCTTTAAAATCATCATAAAATAATTTATCAGGTTTTGTCTTTAAAATATTCGCTATTTTAATAGCCATTTTATAAGATAATGTTCTTCTATCATTTTCTAATTGTGAATAAAATGGTTTACTTATCTGTAACTGTTCTGCCATATATTTAGTTGTGTAACCTTTTTTCAATCTAGCTTGTCTTAATTTAAAATTCATACTCCAACTCCTTGTTATTTAATTATATCATAAAGTGCACTAATAGTGTACTGCAAAATATTAAATTTTATGAGAAAATATAATTGGTAATTTTTTCCAAGAGGTGATTAAATGTCAAATGATTATACTACTTTAGTAAAAAATATAAAATATTTTAGATTAAAAGCTAATATGACACAAGAACAATTAGCTGAAAAATCTGATTTAAGTGTTTCTTATATAAAACAAATTGAAGCTGGAAAAGAATTTAAAAACATCACATTTAATACTTTTAGTAAAATTGCTAAAGCATTAAATATTGATGTTAAAGAATTATTTAATGAAATAGAAGTATTAAATTAATTCTAATAATTTGTTTTTTAAATCATCATCTAAATTATTGATGATTTTTTTTATTTTTTTATTCTTTTCATATAATTTTAATATTTTTTCATAATATAATAATTTTTCTTCAGTTTCTTTTAAATTTTTATGAATAGCATTTCTACTAATATTATAATTTTCACTCATTTCACTTAATGATAAGTTTTCAAAATAATAATCTTTAAAATATTGTTTTTGTTTATCAGTTAATAATTCTCCATAATAATCATACAAAATACATAATAATACTTGATTTTCCATTTTAAGCAAATAATGCTGCTGATATTATTACAATACCTAAACCAACATAAATTGGAGTCATATATTTTCTTTTATAAATTTTATGATTATTATATCCAATTACAAACATCAATAATCCTATTAGTATTTGACATATTATAAATAATTCCTTTTCAAAAAGACTAGCTATACCAAATGAGATTAAAAAAATTGCTAAAGATATTTGTAATAAAAGTGTAATTTGTTCAACTGTATTTATTTCTAATTTATTTTTCATCATTACCTCCAAATAATCCATAAATATATTTTTCTATATCAAAAACTCTTAAATCTTCTTCTTTTTCACCTAAACCAATAAATTTAACAGGTATACCAACATTTTCTTTTATAGCAAGTACAATACCACCTTTAGCAGTTCCATCTAATTTAGTTAATACAATACCAGTTATATTAGTTATTTCTTTGAAATTTTTAGCTTGACTAATACCATTTTGTCCTGTTGTAGCATCAATTACTAATAATGTTTCATGAGGTGCATTTGGTATCAATTTACCAATTACTTTATTTATTTTATCTAATTCATTCATTAAATTAACTTTATTTTGAAGTCTTCCTGCTGTATCAATCAAAACAACATCATAATTTTCTTTTTTAGCTTTTTCTAATCCATCATATATAACACTAGATGCATCTTTATTATCACTATAAACAACATCACAATCAGTTTTTTTACCCCATTCGATTATTTGTTCAACAGCACCTGCTCTAAAAGTATCACCAGCTACTAATAATACTTTTTTACCTTGATTTTTTAATTTGTAAGCAATTTTACCTATACTAGTAGTTTTACCTACCCCATTAACACCAACAAATAATATAACTGTTGGTCCATCTTCTACATAATTAATTTTATTTACAATAATGTCATTATTAACATATATAATAAACATTTCATCTATTATAATATCCATTAAATCTTTAGAGTCAACAATATTTTCTTTCTTAACTCTTTTCTTTAATTTATCAATAAATTTCATGACTGTTTCAACACCAATATCAGCCATAATAAATATTTCTTCTAATTCTTCAAAATACTCTTCATTTACTTTTTTATATTTATTACTTAATAAATTAATTTTATTTACAAATTCTTTACTTGTCTTTTGTAAACCTTCAGAGTAAGCATCCGCTTCTTTTTTATTACTAAATATATTTTTAAATTTGTCAAATAATCCCACATGTATCACCTACATAAATTATAGCAAAAAAAAATACTTATGTCTAACCTTTTATTGATTAAATACATAAGTTTACTTTTTTAAACATTCGCTACATTATGATATACATTTGAAACATCTTCAACATCATCTAACATAGTTAATAATTTTTTAAATAAATCTAAATCTTCACCAGTTAATTCTACTTTTTCTTTTGCTAACATAGTTATTTCATCCATATCAAAAGTGACATTAGGTAATGCTTTAGTAATACTTTCTTTTATCTTAAATAAATCTTGTGGATCACCATAAATTACAATACCATCATCTTCTTCAACATCTTTAATATCAACATCATTTTCGATTAAAGTATTGATAGTATCATCCATACTTAATCCTTTAAAATTTACAATACATAGATTATCATAATTATAAGATACACTACCAATATTACCCATTTTAATATGACATTTATTAACTACTGCTCTTAATTCACTAACACTTCTATTTACATTATCTGTTAAACATTCAACTATTAAAGTAGAACCAGCAGGTCCAAATAATTCATAAGTATTTTTTATATAAGTTTCATCAACACCACTATTTACTTTATCAATAGCTCTTTTAATAATATCAGATGGTACTTGTTCTTTTTTAGCTCTTTCTACTAATCTTTTTAAAGATGCATTAGCTTCTAAACTAGTTCCACCATTTTTAGCCGCTTGATATATTTCTTTGGCATACATACTATAAATTTTACCCCTAGCTGCTCCAGTTTTTTGTATACTTGCTTTTCTTACTTCATAAGCTCTTCCCATTTCAAATCACCTCTATATATTTTACATTTATTTTTCAATTTTATCAACCATTTTTAACCATTTTGTGCTTTTTTTAATGCATCGTGAGCAGCTTGTTGTTCAGCTTCTTTCTTACTATGAGCTATACCTTCACCATAAATAATATCGTCTATTTTAACTATAACTTTAAATGTTTTATTATGAGCAGGACCAAATTCATCTACTACTACATATTCTAAAGATCTTTTATCTGTTTGTACTAATTCTTGTAATACTGATTTATAATCATTATCAAATTCTATTTCTTTATTTTCAATTAAAGGTATAACATTATCATAAATAAAATTTTTAACAATATCAAATCCCAAATCTAAATACATTGCTCCAATAAAAGCTTCAAATATATCAGCAACAATAGCTTTTCTATATCTTCCACCATTTTCTTCTTCACCATGACCTAATCTTAAATATTTATTTAAATTTAATCTTGTAGCATATGCATAGTTCGCATCTTCACATACATACTTAGCGCGTAATTTAGTCATTACTCCTTCTTCAAAAGAAGTATTTTTATATAGATATTCACTCATAACTAACTCCATAACCGCATCACCTAAATATTCTAATCTTTCATAGCTTTCTTCTTTATTTTCATTCGCATATGAAGTATGCGTTAAAGCAGTTAAATAAAGTTTTTCATTTTTATATTTTATTTTTAAGTCATTTAATAATTTCATAAAATCACCAAATCCATTATACTATAAAATTATCTAAAAATAAAATTTACTTTTTAAAAAATTTAATGTATAATTATCTTATGAAATATTTTTTATTAGGATTTATCAAAACATATCAGATGATACCTGGTCCATGGCATAACATGTGTAGACATACACCTACTTGCTCAAATTATGGCATTGAAGCAATAATTAAACATGGATCTTTAAAAGGTAGTATATTGACTATTAAAAGAATAATAAGGTGTAATCCGTTTGGTAGTTGTGGTTATGATCCTGTACCAGAGAGGAGAAAAAAATGAAAAAAATTATTTTATTACTATTAAGTATTTTATGTTTAACAGGATGCTTTAAAAGAGATACTATGGAAGGAATTAATATATATACAACAATATACCCTATTACATATGTAACAGAACAATTATATGGAAATTATTCTAATATAAATAATATATATCCAAATGGTGTTAATGTTCAATTAGAAGATTGTAAAAATTGTAGTAATTATACTCTAACAGAAAAACAATTAAGTGATTATAGTAAATCAAATTTATTTATATTTAATTCGTTATTATATGAAGGAAATTATGTTAAGCCAATGTTTGAACAAAATAAAGATTTAAAAATCATAAATGCAACTGATAATTTAACAGCAGATGAATTTTATGGTCTAGAAGAAATTTGGTTGGATCCATCTAGACTACTAACACTAGCTAGAAATATTAAAAATGGACTTAATGAATATATAAACAATTATTATTTAAAACAAGAAATTGAAAATAATTTTAATACATTAAAAAATAACCTTGATAAATTAAGTTCAAAATTATATGATTTAACTAAAAATGCTGATAATAAAATATTAGTAGTAGGAAATGATGTATTTAAATTCTTTGAAAGAGAAAAATTTGGATTAACAGTTTATTCTTTAGAAGAAAATGAAAACTTAAATCAAAAAACTATAAATGATGTTAAAAAATTAATAGAAAACGGTACAATTAAATATATTTATATTAGACAATATGATGAACCAAATGAAACAATTAATAATTTGATTAAAGGAACTGATGTTGAAGTTGTAAAACTTCACATGTTAACCAACTTAACTGAAACTGAAATTAGTAATAAAAAAGATTATTTTACAATAATGAATGAAAATATTGAATTATTAAGAAAAAATTTATATAATTAATTAAGGAGGTTTTATTTATGTGGATTATATTAATAATTATTGGTTTAATTCTACTTTCATCAATAAAACAAATTGATGAATATGAAAGAGGTGTTAAATTTACAACTGGAAAATTTAGTAAAATGATGGACCCAGGATGGAGATTAGTATTACCTATTTTCCAATCATTTAAAAAAGTAGATATCAGAACAAAAGCTGTTGATGTTCCAGAACAAGAAGCAATTACTAAAGATAATGTATCAGTAAAAATTAATGCTGTTTTATATTACAAAGTATTTGACGCTTCTAAAGCTATATTAGCTGTGGAAAACTTTAGATATGCTGTTAGTCAATTAGCTCAAACAACAATGCGTAATGCTGTTGGTGCTGTTTCATTAGATGATTTATTAGGTGAAAGAGAAAAAATATCTGGTGAAATTTGTAAAATTATTGATGAAGCAACAGATCCTTGGGGAATTAAAGTAGAAAATGTTGAATTAAAAGATATTTCACTTCCTGAAGAAATGAAAAGAGTTATTGCTAAAGCCGCTGAAGCTGAAAGAGAAAAAATAGCAGTTATAACTAAAGCACAAGGTGAAGTTGAAGCATCACAAAATTTAGCTAAAGCTGCTGAAATAATGGCTACTACACCTGGTGCACTACATTTAAGAACATTAGCAACTTTAAATGATTTAAGTTCAGATCAATCAAATACAATTATATTCGCAGTTCCAATTGAAGTTTTAAGAGCTTTTGAAGGATCTGATTTAACTAAAATTATTAAGAAATAGACATTACAGTCTATTTTTTTCATATTATAATACTAGGTGATTAGAATGAATTATATAGGAATAATTGGTAGAAAAAATGATAATAAAATAACTTTTAATCAAGAAGTTATAAATGTTATTAATAAATATAATTGTATCCCAATCGGTATTATAGTTGATTTTGATAATGAACCAAATATAGAATTTAATAAAATTAAAAACATAATTGATTTATGTGATGGATTTATTTTACAAGGTGGATCTGATTATTATGATATTGATATATTAATTACAAAATACTTATATGAAAATAATATACCAACTTTAGGAATCTGTTTAGGAATGCAAACTATGGCAATGACATTTAATGGAACCATGAGTGAAATTAACAATCATAATAGCAAAAATGAATATGTTCACGACATTAAAATAAATGAAAACTCTAAATTATATAATATTATAAAAAAAGATAAAATATTTGTTAATAGTAGACATAATTCATATATAGTAAATACAGATTTAGATATATCTGCAACCAATAATATAATAGAAGCTATTGAAGATAAAAATAAAAAATTTTTTATAGGAGTACAATGGCATCCTGAAAGTATAATGGACGAAAATAGTATTTTATTATTTAATTATTTCTTTTTAAGTATAAAATGATAAAAATTTTAAAAAATTTCATAAAAATACTTGCCAAAACAAAAAAAATACGATATACTTAATATGCGTTTCGAAAGATGGGCCTGTAGCTCAGTTGGTTAGAGCACACGCTTGATAAGCGTGGGGTCATAGGTTCAAGTCCTATCAGGCCCACCATACGCCTTAATAGCTCAGTCGGTTAGAGCACTTGACTGTTAATCAAGGGGTCGTAGGTTCGAGTCCTACTTGAGGCGCCATTGGCCAGTTGGTGAAGTGGCTTAACACACTGCCCTTTCACGGCAGCATTCACGGGTTCGAATCCCGTACTGGTCACCAAATATATAAGTAACTAACTATATGTTAGTTTTTTTTATAGTTTTCCTAATTTTCCTTTAACACCTTTACTACCACCAAAATTACTTAAAATATTAGTATCGAATGAGAATGTTTTTTGATGACGTAATTTATACTGTTTAATAGCTAATGTAATCATTTCATCTAATAATTGTTCATAAGATTTATCAGTCTTTTCCCATAAGTAGAATGATAAACTACCAGGTATTGTATTAGGTTCATTAATATACATTTTTTTAGTCTTGCCATCAATTAAGAAATCAATACGACAAACACCACTTAAATTTAAAGCTTTAAATGCTTCTTTAGCTATTTCTTTTACTTTTTCAGTAGTTTTTTCATCTAACCTAGCAGGAATAATTCTGCTAGCTCCAGCCATTCCTTTGCTACCTTTAGAACCTAACTTCCCTTTTCCACCACTCAAATACTTATCTTGATAAGTCAAAAATTCAGCTGTACTCATTACTTCTTCTAAAGTACTTGTTTGTTGATTAACATAATTACCTAATACACTACAATTAACTTCAACTAAATTTTCTACAGCTTTTTCTACTACAATTTTAGTATCATATTTAATAGCTTCCTCAATAGCATTTTCAATTCCTTCACTATCTTTTACAAAAGTAATTCCTACACTACTTCCTAATGAAGCCGGTTTAACTATAACTGGATAGCCAATTTTTTTGATCTTTTTAAGTATTTCTTCTTTTTCTTCAAAATATTCATTATCAAAAAACCAAGTATAATCTACAACAGGTAAATTTAAACTTTGAAATACTTGTTTCATTATTACTTTATCTTGACCTAAACTTGATCCTAAAACATTACTTCCAACATATGGAACTCCTACCATCTCTAAATAACCTTGAATAGTACCATCTTCCATATTATTACCATGAACAACAGGAAGAACTATATCCAAATCAGCTACTACTGTTCTAAAAAGATTTAAAGCTTGTAATCTAAATGCTCCATTATGATTATATAATACTACTTTTTTTGCATATTTTTTTAATGTTTCAAAATCACGATAGATATCGATATCCATTAACATTTTACCTGTGTACCATGTTCTATCTTTTGCTACATAAATTGGATAAATATCATATTTTTCCTTATTTAAATGATTCATTGCTTGAACTGCTGAAATAATACTTACTTCATGTTCAACAGTCACACCACCAAATATTACTCCTACTTTAATTTTCATTATTATCATCTCCTATAAAACTTTTAAGTACTCTTACTGTTTGATCAAATCTTTCTAAATAAGCATAATGAGAACAGCCTTCATAAGTAACTAATCCACAATTATCAATCAATTTTTCTAATTCATATGCATCATTGATACTAACTGCTTGGTCCATGGTTCCCCAAATAAGTAAAGTTGGACATTTAATTTTATATAATTGATCAGATATATCATAATTTACTGTTTCAACTAATATTTTACGCATCATATCACTGGCATTCTTATAATCAGTTGAACCAATATGTCTTTTAGCAAATCCTTCTAATTTATTTAAAACTGGTATCTTTTTAGCAGTTTTTAATAATTTAGTTTTTAAAGATAATTTTTTAACATTCTTTTTATAAGGACTAGCTAAACAAATTAATTTTTTTACATTATATTTTGTAGCATATAATAACCCTATTTTCCCACCAAATGAATGACCAATTATTATAGGATTATCAACATGCAATTTATCTAACAATTCTTTTAAAAATAAAACATAATCATCAACAGTCCATACTTCTTTCGGTTCTTCGCTTTTGCCATAACCTGGTAAATCAACTATTATAATTCTATTAGTATTAATAAATTGATTCCCAAGTCCTTGCATCATTTCTATATTTTGTCCCCAACCATGTAACAAAACAATTGGATTACTCTTTGTACCATAATCTACATAATTAATATCTACATCTTTTATTACCATGTTCTCACCTTCTTAATTATACCATTTTTTTCATATTTTTCAAACAATTTATTGATTTATAATAATATTTTCAATGTTTAATTTTTTTATTTTATCTAAATCACAATTAACTTTTATTTTTTTTATTATAATTCCAGAAATATTAAGATTTATTGATTCATTTTTATAATTGTTTTTTATTAATTCATTAATAACATCATTTTTAAATGTTTGAACATCTTTAAATTGATATCTTTTTTTTATCTTATATAAATCATTAATATATGGTTCAATCCATACAACATTTATATCATTAAAATATAAATAAAAATTATTAGTAGATATATTTTGATTAGGAAATTCTAAAATATATGTATTAGATTCTAATTTTATCTCATTAAAAACAGGCATAGAAGGATTATTTATAAATAATAAAAAAAATACAAATAGAATAAATTTTTTCATAAAACTCACCATTTGTATTTTGTCCTTTTTTATTTAAATTATTTTTTTATTTCTTCAATATCCATACTTCTTTTATGTTTTATTGGTTCCCAAGCTAAATCTTTTTTAAATAAACAGATAAAGTTAATTGGTATCCATGTTAACATGAAAAGTGAGAATAATAATATACCTGACATTATATCTTTAACGCTTTTCTTATTATATCTAATAACAAATATATTAATTACAACATTAGCTAAATAAGTAACTATGAAAAATAATATACCATATGAATACATATATGAGAATACATCATATAATTGTACATCAAATATTCTAAATAATATTAATACAACTGTTAATAAAGTAGCTAAAACTTGAACGTATGGTGCCATAAAAGATAATAACATATCTAAACAAGCAATATAACCTGTTTTACTATATGTTCTAAATAAATCTTTATAATATCTTTTAAAACATTGCATATTACCCATTGACCATCTTTTTCTTTGCTTCCAAGATTGCTTAAATTCTGTTGGTTGTTCATCATATGTAAGTGCATCTTCAACAAACATAACTTTTATTCCTCTTAAAGCACATTGAGCTGTAAATTCAACATCTTCAGTTAAAGTGTATGTATTAAATCCATATTCGTCAATAACTTCTTTTTTTATCATAAATCCTGTACCATTTATACTAGCAGCTCCACCCATTTGCATACGTGCTTTACTAAAAAAGAAATTTTGAATCCAATAAAATATAGAATAACTTCCACTTATCCAGTTATCACTTGGGTTTTTACTATCTCTAAATCCTTGTGCAACTTTATGACCTTCACATAATGCATCATTCATTCTTGCTAAAAATTCTGGATGAACAACATTATCAGCATCAAATATTATATATGCATCGATATCTTTATTTTTAGATAATTTATCAAATGTAAATTTTAAAACTTCACCTTTTGATTTTGTTGGTACAGTACATTTAATAATTTTAGCTCCAGCTTTCTTAGCAGCTTTTTCTGTATCATCAGTACAATTATTAGGTATTACATAAACATCATATAAATCTTCTGGATAATCTTGTTTTAATAAACTTTTAACTAAATTTCCAATAACTCCTTCTTCATTTCTTGAAGCAATTAAAATAGCAAATTTGTGTTTTGGTTTATGTTTTTTTATTAATTTTTTATTAATATTTTTAAACGCAAAAAAACCAGTTAATAAAAAATATAAACCATATGCCAAAGACATAATAAATAAAATATAATAAATAAATTGTATCATTAAAATTTCACTCCTAAAACTTATATTTACATTATACCATATTTTACTAAAATAGTAAAAAACTATAAATATTGTTAATTTAAATTTGAAGTGCAACAAAATGTATTGAAAAAGACATATGAATA
>ERZ1643251.3113-NODE-3113-length-15810-cov-9.438527_pt1 | contig 15810 bp, 18 predicted proteins | sample MGYA00579261_ERZ1643251 | MGnify/ENA primary metagenome ERZ1643251 (study PRJEB29033, sample SAMEA4952267) | chicken gut metagenome | biome: Broiler Chicken; feature: Gastrointestinal Tract; material: Caecum | place: Ireland | collected 2018 | study: Broiler...
ACTATAACAATCGTATTTATTTTGCTACTGACTATGGATATTATCCAGCTGCAAGCTACGGCAACTTTAGCAATGTATCAGAAAAATATATTTCCTATTCCTCTCTTGCTTCGGTAATAGGATTAAGTGCAAATAAAATTTTAGAAGGAAATACCATTTTAGGAATTACAGGAACAGTAGAAAATCCAACTAATGCCTATAATCGTGGTTATAATGATGGTTATAATAATGGGGTTAATCAAGCTAAAGTAAAAAAAGTTTACTTAGGTACTTGCTCTAATACCGCTACCTATAATTTGACTGGTTATCAGGGATGGCAAAGTTTTACTAATGACAATTTCGCTACCGTAACCGTGGGAATTAATGTTAATGCTGGTGATTGGTCTGCTATTACCTTATATAATCAAAGTTATAGCTTGTCTTATAATCAATCGAATGGAATTTTAACCGTTAAATCACCACGTGTCGGTAGAGAAATTCATGTTGCCAATGATGGTAACCGTCGCTCGCAATCTGATGCCGTTATGCAAGTTTATTTATACTATTAAGATGACTAATTTTTCTTTCGCTTTTTGTTCAATGATTTACATCTTCAAATAAAGTGTGTTAAAATAAAGAGAGAAAGGGATGAATAAAAATGCTAGAAAAATTAGATAAAGATATGATTTCTGCTATGAAGAATCATCAAAAAGAAGAGTTAGCGGTTATTCGTGAAATTAAAGCAGGAATGAAACAAGCCCATATCGATCAAAAAAGAGAGCTTGATGAAGAGTTATTAATTGAAGTAGTTAGTCGTGGAGTTAAAACTAGAAAAGAATCGATTAAAGAGTTCGAAAAAGGAAATCGTCAAGACTTAATTGATAAGACTTTGGGAGAAATCGAAATTTTAAATCGTTATTTACCTGAACAGTTAACCAAAGAAGAACTTGAACAACTTATTGATCAAGTATTTAGTGAAGTAAATCCTACCTCTAACAAGGATATGGGAAAAATCATGGGTAAACTTACACCTCTTGTTAAAGGAAAAGCAGATATGAAAGAAGTTTCAGGAATCATTCAAGAAAAACTTAAACAACTATAACTATTTTAGGAATAAGTTCTAAGTATAACTTATTCCTTTTTTTCATAATTTTAAATAGGTGATTCTATGTCTCGTTTATTAGAGTATATCCAAGATAATGCCTTTCGCATCACATATTTAAATTCCCGTTTAAATGTGGTTAATTATACGAAGATCAACTACTTAGAAGACCATAAGATATCTGTTTCTTATAGAGAGGGTATTTTGGTAATTAAAGGTCAAGATCTTCGTATTCAGAAATTATTAGATAACGAAATTTTAGTAGTAGGAAAAATAGAAAATATCGAATTTAAGGGAACGTCTTATGAACATGAATAAATATGATATCAGGATAACGGGGAAAGATGTTAAACGATTTATTAGAAATCTCTATAGTCAGGGAATAGAATTTTTTTATCTAGAATTCGGGACAAAAACAGTATTAATTCGAGTAGGCGAGAAAGACTTTCAAAAAATTAAAGAGATTAAGACGATATATGAAGTAGAAGTAGTTAGGATATATGGGCCTGTTCGTATAAAAAGTTTTTTTCTTAGGTATCGTCTTTTTTTTGGGTGTTTGTGTTTAGGGTTAGGCTTAATTTATTTTTTATCTCATGTTATTTTTCAAGTCGATGTGGTTCATAATAAAGAAGAGATTAGAAATTTGATTTTGGAAGAGTTAAAAACACAAGGAATTGAAAAATATCATTTTGTTAAGTCGTTTTCTGAACAAGAAAAAATCGTTCAAGACATGATTAGAAAATATCGAGATAAAATTGAGTGGATGGAAATAGAGAGAGTGGGCGTTAGTTATATTGTTAAAGTTGAAGAGAGAAAAATTAAAGACTATCAAGTAGATGAGACTCCTCGTGATTTAGTGGCTAAAAAAGAAGGTAGGATTATTTCGGTTGAAGCTAAGTCTGGTAATGTTCTTGTAACGCCTGGAACGTACGTAAAAAAAGGGGATGTGTTAGTTAGTGGTGAAATTAAAAATAAGGATACCGTAATGGCTAAAGTACATGCTGAAGGTAAGGTATTTGCTGAAGTATGGTATGAAGTTACTGTTGAATTACCTTATCATTATAGTGAGGAAGTAAAAACAGGAAATAAAAAGAAAACTTTATCTCTTCAATTATTTCATCATGATTGGAATTTATTCGATTTTTCTCCTTATAAAGAGAAAAAAGAGAAGGATATTTTTACAATAAAAAACAATATTTTACCTTTTTCTTTATCTTGGCAGGAAGAAGAAGAAATCATAAAAAAAGATACTGTTTATAGTAAAGAACAGGCTCTCCTTGAAACTAGTCGTATCGCAAATGAAAAATTACGACAAAAAATTGGCGAAGAAGATAAGATATTATATGAAAAAAGTTTGAAAATTATGGAAGAAGATAGTAAAATAGTAGTAGTGATCTTCTTTAAAGTAAAAGAAGATATCACCGATTACCAACCGATAAAAGAAGAACTACAACAGGAGCTTGATGAAGAAAGTTAGGTGATTTTTATGATTACTCCTTTAGATCATACTATTAAAGGGGTGATGGAATTTACTTGGCCTATAGTCTTGATCTGTATTTTGATTTTTTCTTCGCTTCGGATTGCTTATATTATCAATAATAAACAACATTTTGTTTTTTATCGTGAAGTCTTTCAATTGATTTTTTTGATCTATATCTTGTGTTTATTTCAAATTGTCACTTTTGAAGATCCTTCTTTATCTTTGACGGATGAACACTTTAATTTAATTCCTTTTCAGGAAATTAGTAGGTATTCAATTGGCAGTCGACTTTTCTTTAAAAATGTAATTGGAAATTTGGTTTTATTTGTGCCTTACGGATTCTTTGCCTGTTATTATACGAAGATCAATAAATGGATTCCGGCCTTTTTGATGATTTTGTTTGCTTCAGTTAGTATTGAATCAACGCAATTAATCATCGGTAGAATTTTCGATATTGATGATATTATTTTGAATCTTATCGGGGGCATGTTGGGGTATGGCATATACTTTGTTTTACAGAAAATTAAGGAGCATTTACCAAAAGTTTTACGGAAAGATTGGTTTCTTAATATTTTGTCCCTTCTTTTTGTTGGTGGATTAATCGGATATATCTGGATGGTGGTTAGATAATGGAAAATACTTTTGAAATTTTTAACGAGACAGATTGTGACTTAGAAGAAGAAATTGATAAGTTACATGAGTTTATTACTTTTGTGTTAAAAGAAGAAAAATTAGAAAACGTAGAGTTTAATATTATTTTTATTGATAATCCTAGAATTCATGAGATAAACTTGACGTATCGAGGAGTTGATCGTCCGACCGATGTAATTAGTTTTGCCTTAGAGGATAATAAGACAATTGATTTAGGTGTTCGTTTATTAGGAGATATTTATATTTCGATCGATAAAGCTAAGGAACAAGCGACTTCTTTCGGTCATTCTCTAAGACGAGAAATTTCTTTTTTAGCGGTACATGGTTTGTTGCACTTACTTGGTTATGATCATATGACTGAGGAAGAAGAAAAAGTGATGTTTGCGAAACAAGAAGAATTATTACAAAAATTTCAAATTACGAGGTAGGAGTGGTAGTGATGTTAGAAAAGTTACAAGCCTTATTAAAAAATAGTCAAAGTAAGTATTATCATTTTCCTGTTGCCTGTTTTTTAGAGTGTCAGGATGGAAGTCTTTTTGGAGGAGTTAACGTTGAAACCTCTTCCCCTAATGCGGGAATTTGTGCGGAGAGAAATGCGCTTTTTCATGCACTTTCTTGTGGGAAGAATAAAAATGATTTTACGAAACTTCATCTTTATACGGAAAGTAAAGAGAGTATTTTTCCTTGTTTTATTTGTAGACAAGCTCTAATTGATTACTGTAATAGAGAGTTAGAAATTCTTATTTATCATGAAGATGGGAAAATAGAAAATTATTCTTTGGATGAGTTGTGCCCTCATTCATTTAGTGAGGAGAATTTACGATGAAAAGTGGTTTTGTTAGTATTGTCGGACGTCCTAATGTTGGAAAGAGTACATTATTAAATAGTATTTTAGAGACGAAGCTTGCGATTACTTCGGATAAATCAGGAACAACGAGAAATATTATTCAAGGGGTTTATGAGGATACGGACAGTCAGATTGTTTTCGTAGATACGCCAGGTATTCATAAACCACTTAACAAATTAGGAAATATTTTGAATAAGAAAGCTTATCAGTCTGTAGATAATGTTGATTTAATTTTGTTTTTAGTGGATGTTGAAGCAGGAATTGGTAAGGGAGATAAATTTGTATTAGAAAAAATTAAAGAAGAAAATGTTCCAATTATTTTGGTATTGAATAAAGTTGATCGAGTAAAGAAAGAAAAACTATTACAGTTAATTGGTGAATATAAAGATTTATATTCTTTTTGTGAGATATTCCCAATATCGGCTTTAAAGAACGATAATATCGAACCGTTAATTCAAACAATCAAAAAATATTTACCTAATGAAGGAAAGATTTTTACTGATGATACATTTACGAATATTTCTACTAGTTTTTATGTCAGTGAAATTGTTCGAGAAAAAATATTACGCTTAACTAAAGAAGAAGTTCCACATTCTGTTACTTGTTATTTAGAAAAGATGGATCAAGATAAAGACAAAGTTCATCTTCAAGTTTTGGTTGTTGTCGATCGAGATAATTTAAAGAAAATATTGATCGGTAAAAATGGCAGTATGATGAAAAGAGTAGGAATGGAAGCTCGTCAAGACTTAGAAGAATATTTTCAAAAACGTGTTTACTTAGAAACTTATGTGAAAACGATTGAGAATTGGCGTGATAAACAAAAATATTTAAAAGAATTGGGACTAGATGAATTAGATTCTTAAAAAATTATCATTCTATTAATGGGTGATAAAGATGAATCAATTATTATGGGATTTATTTCGTAAAACAGGGAATGTAAATTATTATGTTTTATCGAAAAAGATCAAAGAAAAGAAGTGATTTTTCTTGGCACTAATCAAAGTAGAAGGAATCGTTTTAAAAGAGACCAATTATAGTGAAGCTAGTAAGATTTTAACGATTCTTACTAAAGATTACGGATTAGTTAGTGTGATGGCACAGGGCTGTCGTAATTTAAAAAGTAAACTTCGAGGCGTTAGTCAAAAGTTTAGTTATGGGATATTTACGATTTTTTATCGTGAGAATGGAGTTTCTAATCTCCGTGCAGTGGATATTTTAGATCCTTTTTTGACAATGCTTTCTGATATCGAAAAGATTAGTTACGCCACTTTCCTTTTGGAACTTAGTGAACAGGTGGTAAAAGAAAGTAACAGTTTAGAAGTGTTTGAGTTGTTAATCGCTAGTTTAAAAAAGATTAATGAGGGTTATTCGCCAAATATTATGACAAATATTTTGGAGTTAAAACTACTTGATTATTTAGGCATTAGGCCTGTCATAGACGGGTGTAGTATCTGTGGAAGTACAAAGGATATTGTCACGGTCTCTGCTAATGATGGCGGATATCTTTGTAAGAATTGTCTAACTAATCAGAAGCTTTACAGTAGCCGTACGGTGAAATTAATCCGCATGCTTTTTTATGTCGATATTAATAAGATTACCAAACTAGAAATTAGAGAAGAAACACAAAAAGAAATTAGTGAGTTTATCGATGAATATTATGATAAATATGCTGGAATATATTTAAAAAGCAAGAATTTTCTTAAGAACTTAAATAAGATTAGTAAAGTAGGATAGAGGTATATTATGAAGAAATTTTTACAGAAACCGTATTGGATCACCATACTCTTAGTCAGTATTATTTTTCTAATTGTTTGGCTAGGAAAAGGCTTGTTTCCTTTCGGAGGTAATTCTTTAATTTGGGGAGACATGCATGATCAAATTACGGCTTTTTATTATCATTTCTATGATTCCTTTTGGGGAAATGCCTCCTTACTTGTCGATTTTACGACAAGTGGGTCGGTTAATTTTTTAGGAATACTTGCTTATTATATTTTGAGCCCTTTAAGTTTCTTAGTTTTGTTTTTTCCAAGAGATGATATCTATTTAGCGGTTTCTTTTATTGTTGCCTTTAAGATTTTACTCTCTAGTTTGACTTGTCTTTATTTTATTCGCTATTATTTTAAGCGTCTTCCTAATTGGGTTGGTGTTTTACTAGCGATTTGTTATGCTTTTTCAGGATATAGTTTAGCCATGTATCAGATCACGCCATGGATGGATGTCATGTATATTTTTCCATTGTTGATGATTGGCTTAAAAAAGTTATTGGATTTGGAAAAACCTACGTGGTATATTGTAACGTTAACTGCAGCACTGGTGTTTAGTTTTTATGTTTCGATAATGACTTTATTCTTTATCTTTTTGGCATCTTTTATTTATCTACTTGTCTATAAGGAAAAAGAAGATCGTAAAAAAGCTATTTTATCTTTAGGAATTGCGACAGTTCTTAGTGTATTATTAGCGGTGGTTATCATTTTACCTTCGTATTTACAAATTTCTGTATCTTCTAGAATGGGATTTGATATTAATGAGATTTTAAACTCAAGGACAGGACCAATTACCGATAAATTATCGTTCTTTATGTTCGGTGGTATCATGTATTTAGGGCTCTTTTTCCTCGCTAAAAAATGGAAATATCATCAAGAGTTTTTAACGTGGTATATCCCAACTACTTTAATTATGTTGATTCCTTGTATTGTTGAACCACTTAATAAACTTTTACATTTCGGTTCCTATGCTTTTTTTCCATATCGATTTGGTTTTATCATGATGTTTTTACTTATCATCGGTGCATGTTATGGATTCCAGTATTGTACGGATAGAAAAAAGGTGGGTAAAGAAAATAAGGCATTATCTATTACCTTGGTCGTTACCATTTTACTTTTCTTGATCGGTATTACGGTTTATATGTATGAAGATTTTCAAATGAATTTGCGTACACTTACGATTTCTAAGAATCATTGGTTATTGTTTTATCTTTTCCTTATGACTTTAGCTAGTTTTGGTGGCTGTTTCTTTCTTTGGAAAAGAGGTAAACGCCTTTCTATAGGTGGAATGGTTATTATCACTTTAACGCATATTACGTGTTGTAGTTTCTTATATTTAGGCATTGACTTTGACCAAGAACGTTTGACTGGACAGTATGAGGATTTACAAAAATTAGAAAAAACTTATCAAGAAGGCGATTATTATCGTGTGAAGAATATGACTTCTAGTTATGTAATGAATAGTGGTATGGTAATGCGCTATCATACCCTTGATCATTTTACTTCTTTAACAGATCGAACTAATCTACGTAGTTTAAAGAAACTCGGTTATTCTTCCATGTGGGTGAAGACGTTCTCTAAAGGTGGAACTTTATTTACAGACAGTTTGCTTGCGAATCGTTATATTATTTCTAAAGCCAAGATTGATGATGAATACTATCAGTATGTAGATACTTTTGGACAGTTAGAATTCTATCAAGCTAAACTTACGCCATCTTACGGATACTTTTTAACCAAGAATGATGAGATTATGGATCAAGATAATTCCTTTGCGGTTCAAAATGAAATTTATCAAGATATTACTGGAACAGATCAAGATATTTTTCAAGTGATCAATGAATTTGAGTTAGAAAACATCAAAAAGAAAGTGACCAAGGATGGACATATTTCTTATACGATTAAAGATGAGGATGCTTATAATTATTTAATTAAAGATATTGTCGTTGAAGGAAAGAAAACGTTGTATTTAGAAATTTTAAAAGATTTAGATAATACGACGAATGCGGGTATTTATCAGAAATTTAATATTTATATTAATGATAATCTTTATGTGAAAAATGCTCTTACGGATTACAATAATGGTGTCATTAATTTAGGAACATTTGAAGATGAGCATGTCAATATTAAAATTGAATTGTTAGCTGATGTCGAAGTTGATAACTTGACGATTGGGGTAATGGATAATCAACTATATGAAGAGTTTGTTCAAGAAGAAAAAATTGATACCAAAGTGGATTATCATGAAAATCAAATTCGGGTTCAAGTAGAAAGTGAAGACAAACAAATTTTATTTTTACCAGTTGCTTATAATGAGGGTTATCAGGCTACACTAAATGGAAAAGAAGTCGAAGTATTAAAAGTATTTGATAATTTTATCGGAATTGAAGTAGAACAAGGAGAAAATGATATTACTTTAACGTTTATTCCACCTGGATTAAAAATATCTGCACTTGTGAGTTTAGTTGCGTTAATCCTAACGATTATTTTGATTAAAACAGGACTTTATCAGAAGCTATTAAATGTTAAATGGTTACAAAATATGACTTATTTTATCTATATTTTATTGTATCTACTTGTCGTTGGTGTTCTTTATATTGGTTGTACGTTAATTTATATTTTATCGTATTTTATCTATTTTCATGTTTAAGCTTGACTTCTTTTTAGGAAAAGCTTTATAATAAGTTTGTTCAATCAATGAAATGCGATGATGACCTTGGAAAAGTCGGAGCAATATGAAAGAAAGTGATTCTTCTAGAATAAATAGGGTGGAACCGCGGAAAAAATTTTTTCGTCCCTAGTTTATTCTAGAAGTTTTTTCTATTATAGGAGGGAGAACATGGCTGAATATCAAACATATAATGTTAGAGATATGACTATCCGAAAGCATAATCAAATCTATATTATCAAGAAGGATCGTTCGTCTAGACAATGTCCCGTTTTAGATGTTCGCGCTAGTTTATTACACGAAAAACAGTGTTTGACACCAGCAAGAGTAGAAGAATTGGTAGCATTAGCGAAGAATGAGCCACGTCGGTATGTAGAAGAATTAATTAGGTTAAATACAAAGGATCATCTTTTACTAACGGAGCAGGAAGGAAATTCTTATTTGTTACCTTCCCATATGCGAGGACATTATCAAAAATGTAAGCTTTATGAAGGGGAGGATTATCGTGTTTGCTTCGTCGATAAAGCTATAGAGGATTTTTCTTGTTTTTTTGAGGAGTTAACGAAAAAAAGAAGAAGCGATTCTTATACGTTTATGAAGGAACATTTAGAAAAACAAACGGTAAAGAATTTACATATTTATCTTCATCCGTTTACAGAGGTTTATTCAACCACTGAAGGGATTACTCTTGATGAAGAACCGTTACTACCAACTCCTCCAGCCTTGTATTATAGTGTAATAGAGAACTTAGATCAGACAATTCCAGAAGAAGAGGTGACCATGATGAACAACATGATCGATTCATTTGTTCAAGTAAATGGATACTTTAATTGGGGAAAATTTAATGAGGAAGAATTTGTTCTCTATAATAGAGGTAGTTTAAAAATAGAAGGGATTCAATTAGCTCCTTCAGTAGTAGAAAAAGCAAAGTCATATATGAAAAAGAGAGGGATATAGAATGAGTGAAAAAAAGATAACAATGGAAAAGATGGTAAATCTTTGTAAGCAGTATGGATTTATTTTTCAGGGAAGTGAAATTTATGGTGGACTTGCCAACACTTGGGATTATGGTCCACTAGGCTCAAGATTAAAAAATAATATTAAAGATGCTTGGCGTAAACGTTTTATTCAAGAAAGAGAAAATGCTTATGAGGTAGATGCGGATATTTTGATGCATCCAAGGGTATGGGAAGCGAGTGGACATGTGGCTAGTTTTTCCGATCCTTTAATCGATTGTAAACATTGTAAGATGAGACATCGCGCTGATAATTTGATCGATGATTTTGATCCTAACGCACATGCTGATGGAATGACTAAGGAAGAAATGATTGCCTATATCGAAGAACATAAGGTTCCTTGTCCACATTGTGGTAAGAGTGAATTTACGGGTATCAGGGAATTTAATTTGATGTTTCAAACCTATAGAGGAACAACAGAGGATTCTAAATCCGTAGTGTACTTACGTCCAGAAAATGCTCAAGGAGAGTATGTTAACTTTTTAAATGTATTACGTAGTACGAGAACTAAACTTCCTTTTAGTATTGGACAGATCGGTAAAGCGTTCCGTAATGAAATCACCCCAGGCAACTTTACGTTTAGAACTATCGAGTTTGAACAGATGGAGTATCAGACATTCTGTAAAGAAGGAACAGATAGTGAGTTATATCGTTACTTTAAAGAGTATGGTAAGAAATTTTATATGGATTTAGGTATACCTGAAGAAGACTTACGTTTTCATGATCATGAAAAGTTAGCGCATTATGCCAAAGAAGCTTGTGATATCGAGTATCATTTCCCATTTGGTTGGGGGGAAATTAATGGTACCCATAATCGTACAAATTATGATTTGACTCGTCATCAAGAATATTCAAAAACATCAATGGAATATTTAGATCCAGAAACAAATGAGAAATTTATTCCATATATTATTGAGTCTACTTATGGATTAGATAGAACAGTACTTGCTATTTTGTTTAATGCTTATGAAGAAGAACAATTAAAAGATGGCACAACCAGAGAAGTGATGCATTTTCATCCGTTCCTTGCTCCTTATAAAGTGGCGGTTTTACCACTAATGAAGAAGTATCATAGTGAAAAAGCTAAGGAAGTTTATCAAATGTTAGCTAAGAATTTTATGACTACCTATGATGAAACTGGAAATATTGGTAAACGTTATCGTCGTCAGGATGTTGCAGGAACTCCGTTCTGTATTACTATTGACGAAGAAACATTAAATAATAATACAGTAACGATTCGTGATCGTGATACAATGGAACAAGTTACTTTACCACTTGATGAAGTCGTTTCCTATATCGAAGAAAGAATTAAGTTTTAAAATTGCGATAAAGAATTGCCTTTTTGGAGACAATTCTTTTTTTTGGTTGTTCTGAACGGTTAAAAATAGGCTCTGAATGGATAAAAAATAGTGAAAATTCACAAAAAGTTACCATTCAAGTGCTATTTTCGACATTTCACAACAAAAATATAAAATATCCTATAAAAGTATGCTTAAATGGTTTCAAAGAGAGGAATAAGGAATATGGGAGTATTGGTTAAAGAAGAAAAGTATACTATTTATGTAGATTTAAAATCAATAATGGAAGAAAGAAAGGTTACAAAAGGATATTTAGCAAGAAAAACAGGGCTTAAATACGATACGATTAATCGTTATTATAAAAGCAAGGTATTTGTGGTTGATCTTGATGTTCTAGCTAGGCTTTGTATGGCGTTAAATTGTATGCCAGGTGACATTATCAAACTGGATAGAATAGAGTATAAAGATCCCCTTATGTAAGGTACCTTACATAAGGTACTTGTTGTTTAGTAAAAATTAGTGTATAGTGTAGTTAGAAGGACGAAAAGAATAATTATTTATAGATAATAGAGATATTTAGATATATTGAATGTTAAAAGTAATTTCTGGTAACAACTTACCTTTTACAGAATGCGGCCGAGTTGTAGAAAAGTAAAGTTTGTTATAAATAAAAGGAAAGGAGTAGTTGAGATTTATTTACTCGACAATAAGAAAATGAAGAGCAATAAAAAAAGAAAGTCTATCGCATTAGCAACAATTGCTATTGTTGGCTTGCTATCAATAGGAACTGTTTTTGCTGGGTATGGTTCATTTTATCTTAGCGTTCCAAGAATGCAAGGCTGGGTAAATACGGAAGACAATAATGGCAATGGCTATATTACAGGTGCAAATGCTAGCAATGCTTTAGTTTCGTTAGAAGGTTTTGACGGTATTAGCGAAATAACGTTTTATGCTGGTGCTTGGAAAAATAATGGTAATAGCGAAGTCGCTTGGGCTAGTAGTGGCACAGTAATGTCTAGAAGTGACTTTGAGTCTGGTTATACAGATGCAACAGTCAATTATGAGTATACCTATGGTACTGGTCAAAAAATGGGCTTAAAAGCGCGTAATCATAATTGGTCTTTAAATACGGGTAGAGTTAGTGGAGTAGTAGATTATCACTAATTTTATCGTATTAGTGTCGACAAACCTCATTATAGTGAGGTTTGTTCGCATGATTTGGAGGTGTTATTTCTATGAAAGAACTGAAATATAATTTGCGTTGTTTATTTTCTAGAAAAGAATTATATTTGGCATTTATTGGCTTGTTGGTAGTAAATTTATTTCATATTTTGATGGTAATTGACTATAATTCTAATTGGAATTTAGTATACGAAAATGAATATAGAGCTGAATATTTATATATTTTAAACAATTTTAATGTATCTTTGAACTCGATCATTGTATTACTGTTTCCCATTTTGGCAGCTACTACTTTTTCAGATGCTAGTTTTGTCGAAAATAAAAACAAAACCGATAATTTGTTATACTTACGGTTAAATAGAAAAAAATTAATATTAACTAGATTTTTATTAGTAGTAGTTGTGGTTTTTGTCCTTTGTTTTCTTTCTTTTTTATTAAATTATTTATCTTTAGCCTATATATATGGAAGTGGAAATGCTTTGACCGATGTACAAAGTCCAGCTTTCTATTTAGGGACTACGGCTTCTGCCTTTTTAGACTCTATAAGAGTGTCTAATGTACAATTATTTACTATTTTAACTATTGGTCATGTGTCTTTTTTACTTAGTTTATTGGCTGGTCTTGCCTATTCTCTATCTTTTTTTGTAAAACAAAAAGTATTGATTTATGTTTTACCATTATTACTGATTATCGGAATAGAATTTTTTCTATCTCTCTTTGATTTAGTTAGTTATTCAGTTATCGCTCAATTACAACCTTCATCTGCTTTTTCTTTACAGCACGCTATAGTGACGTACATAGCTTTACCTATTGTTAGTTTAATTTTATTATTTTTTCCATTAAGACAGAAGGATGTATTATGAAAAAGATTTTTATAAGTAAACAGTTATATTGGATTATCTTTCTCTTTGTTGTTATTTCCCTATTTTTTGGTAATGCTACGAGGAATGATTTTCCGACATTATATTTGAGAAACTTTACAGTAATTCCTATTCGCTATTTTTTTATCCTGATGTCAGTGTTTATAGAATATTTTGTATACAAAGTATTTTCTAATTCTACGATAGTAGTCAGATATCATTCTAAAAGTAGACATCTTTTGAAAAACATAGGAATAGAAATTTTACTTAGCTTAATACTATTTTTGATTTTTAATGGCATTGTATGTATATTTTCTTTTCCTTTATCCATTAATTATTTAGGAGAAGTACTGATCACTATATTTAATTTTTTAATTGTTCATCTTACCATTTCTCTTGGTATTAAAATGATTGATTTACTTATTCCTATGCATACTATTTCCTGTGTTTTGTTTTTATTTATTCTTATTTGTTCTGATTTCATTATTGACCATTTTAATTTTTTCTTTTTAAACTACTCTTTATTTGATTTTAATGCCCTTTATACGATATATTATACTTATCCAAAAGGAATTTTGTATTTAGGTATACTTGCTTTGATTGATCTTGGTGTTTTATCTATATTAAGTACTATAACAAAAAGAAAGGACTTTTTGATGAAGAATGATGAAGAAGTGGAATAAAAAAGAATTATCGATTTTTTTAGCTATTTTACTTATCACTTTTGCTTTAAAATATCCCTATTTATCAGAATGTATACAAGGAAATGAAACGTATTACCGTACACTAATTATTTATACCAATAATTATTATATTAATGTTATTTGGTTAATACCAATTTTAGTGACTACTTTTTTAGTATCTAATGTTGGATATGATCAATTACTTAATTTTGAAATGCGCTATCATAATCGTACTACTTATTTTAAAGAAGCAATCAAGCAAAGTTTTGGTAGAAGTTTACTTTTTTCAAGTTTATCTATCCTTATAGAATGGTTGTTATTTACTTTGATTATGAATTATCCTTTTACATTTAATGAGGTAATCGTAAATATTACTTTGAAATATATCATAGAAATATATTTACTATCTTTAATAATCATTGTAGTATCGATAATAGCCAATAATTATATTTATTCCTTTCTTGTCATTATAGCTATAATATTTATTTGTATTGAAAAATTTAGATATTTTTATGTGCCAGTTGTTAGTTTGTTTGCGGATTATACTTTGAATATTATCAACATAGTGATTTTGTTTTTGCTATATATTATTCTAAAAAAAATATATAATCGTTTAGATTTGGGAGGTGTAAAAAATGAAGTTAACAGTTAAAGATTATACAAAAGTAATTAAAGGAAAGGTGATACTTGATCAAGTGAATTTAACTTTATCAAATGGAAGAATTTATGGTTTTTATGGTAGAAATGGTTCAGGCAAAACGATGTTATTCCGTGCTATTTGTACATTGATCATGCCAACTAGTGGGGATGTATTAATAGATGATGTTTCTATTATAAAGGAAAAATATGATTTAAATAATTTTGGAATATTAATTGAAACCCCTAATTTTTACCCTTATTTATCAGGATATGATAATTTAGATATGTTATATCGAATTAATCATAAAAAAGATAAAGAACATATAGAAGAAATATTAAAAAAAGTGGATTTATATGAAGCAAAAGATCAAAAATACAAAGAGTATTCTTTAGGGATGAAACAGAAATTAAGAATTGCTCAGGCGATTATGGAAAATCAACAGATTATTATTCTTGATGAACCAACAAATGGTTTAGATGAAGGCTCTATAAAAAAACTTCATCAGCTTATTTTAGACTTAAAGAAACAAAAAAAATTGGTTTTGTTAGCTAGTCATAATCAAGAAGACTTGAATTATTTATGCGATAAAATTTATTATATTTCTAATGGTAAAGTTAGTGATCAAAAGAAAGGAACAACTTTATGATAAAATCTTTAAGATGGCTTTGTGTGTTCGTTTTATGTGGGTTTTTATTTGCGATTATGATAGGGAAAAATTCTTTGCGACATATTAGTTATGAAGAATATATCTCGACATATAAATATTTTCCAACTCCTGTTGCGGAAGTACGTAAGACATTTATTGATTTAGATGATATCTTTATAAAAAGGAAAGATGTGAAATCCTTAAACGATTTGATGGAAAGAACAGACTATGTATTGCGAATTAAAATTAGTGATGAACCTATTTTTTGGGGAAATGGAATCATTAATCAGACGGAAGTGTTAGAAGTATTGAAAGCTGCTGACAATAATATTAATATTGGGGATTCTGTTAAAATATATGATTTGATTTCTACTTGGCAAGGGGATTATGTAAATTATTATGGTGGGATGACGCCATTAAATAAAAAATATGAATATATTGTTTTTGTTAAGAAAGCACCACGACCTAATATGGAGAATACTTATATATTTTCTAGTATCGAATATGGGCGTTTTAATATTTCCATTAAAGAGAGTAATGTTTTAGAAAACTATCAAATGGGTAGTTATACAGTTAAAGATATTATGGAATATGATTATGTAGAAATAGATTGTAGTACAGCATATGGATATTGTGAAGAGTATGCGGATGATTATACAAAAATGAAAGAGGAATTATTGGACTTTTTGGCGCTATAGTAAAAAAATAACCAATATTTGAATGAGAATAAACTTAAAAACTCAAATTATAGATTATGTAAAAAACTTTATGTATTTTTCTATATTATGATTTTTAAAGAATAAAATAATGAAGATGCTATGATTAAAGTTGTTGTGTACTATGAGCATATTGAATTTTGAATTCTAAATTTAGATGGCTATAAATCTTTTTGTTTTACTTATGAAGAGTCGTTTGTTTTGAAACGATTCTTTTGTACCTATATATCGTGAATTTTTAGAGTAAATTCCGTTTTTGGAAAAAATGCTTAATTTGCAAGA
>ERZ1643251.3115-NODE-3115-length-15806-cov-32.565043_pt1 | contig 15806 bp, 14 predicted proteins | sample MGYA00579261_ERZ1643251 | MGnify/ENA primary metagenome ERZ1643251 (study PRJEB29033, sample SAMEA4952267) | chicken gut metagenome | biome: Broiler Chicken; feature: Gastrointestinal Tract; material: Caecum | place: Ireland | collected 2018 | study: Broiler...
TCAAATTTATGTCTTTTATTAAATAAAAACAGTGTAGTGAATTTTACTTCACCAATACTATTTATTATACAACCTCTTTTTTACATTCTTAATACTTTATTCTAGTACATACTACCATAATAACCAGTATCTAATTGATTATAGCTACCTAAAGTTAATAATAAATTAAATAAAACACTCTCACTTAATTTTTGTTGTAAATTTGTTTGTAATTCTAACGTTTGTTCTTCGCTTAAAGAATTAACATCAATAGCATTACTATAATCAAATTCATCTAATTTATCTACTACTTTAGTATTTAAAGTATATTTTAAAATACCCATAGATTTTCCAGCAGACATTATTCCTAATTCAAGATTTAATTTATTCTCTTTATCACTTACTTTTTCATATTTATATTTAATTGTAAAAACATCTCCAACTGCAGTATCATCTAAAACTATTGTATATTCACCATTATTTTCAGTAACTGTAATAGTTCCACGTTCTGTATCATTATTAACTACATTTAGATTAATTGCATTATTTTCTTTGCTTCCCTCAATAACCATTTGAATATCTATACCATTATTTAATTCACATAAATAAGAATTATTTACATTAATATATTTAATTACAGCCTCAGTATATTTAGTAACTTCATTAATAGAAAATCCAACTATATTAAATTTACCACTTACATACAATGAAATATATAATTTTTCTTGTAAATCAGAGTCAACCTCTTCTTTAAAAGATTCTACTAAATTAACTTCTTCCATATTATATATTTCTTTTAAAATTGTTGTAATTTCAGAATTTTTTTCCATTTCTGTTGATATACTAACAATAAAATTATATAATTTTTCGTTTTCCAATTGATAACAATATTCAGTTAATTTATGTTCCTTTTCATCAATAGTTACTGATATATCTTTTTTTACAATATCATTTTTATTTAAATTTTTCTTTATAATTTCTTTAGTTAAATACATAAGTCTATCTGTATCTTTTATAGTCTTTTGACTATCTATCATACTATCAAACAATTCATTGATAGAATTATTAATTTCTTCATCTAAACTTACTTTTAATACTTTAGAAAATATATCTTTTAAATCAATATAACTATATTTATCATTATTATATAGTAAATCTGCATTAATAAATTCTTTATTATCTTCTAAATAAGATATACTATTCAGCATTTTTTTATTTTTATTATCAATCACCATATTATACTTTACTGATATAGTATCTAAATTTAAACCTGTTAATGTTTTTACATCTTCAGACATAGTATAAGTAAGATTGTTTTCCATACTTACTATTTGATTTTCATAATTAATAGTATTACCATTAGATAATACACTATTACTTATAGAATATAACTTATCTAATCCTTTTTCAAATATCATTGTTGAAAAATTCATATTTAAATAAATACCAAAACCTATAAGCCCTGCCAGTAATATAATAAATATTACTAATAAACCAATTAAAACCTTCTTTTTCAAATTACTTCACACTCCTATTATAATAATATAACACATAAAGTATAAAATGCAAGTATTTAATAGCACTCTATTTATTTTCTTTTTTTATTAATTTAGCATGAACAACTGTTTTTTGAGTATCTGAATAACAAGTAGACAAAGTTAAAATTCTATCATCAATTGAAAGTTCGGCGTTAAAATCATATATACTTCTAGAACTTATTGTATTCAAAAACTCACTATACTCATTATCATTGATAAAATTAGTAGTTATATAATATGTTTCCGTGTCAATAACATATACACTAAAAATTTGCCAAAGTGTATTTTCTGTTTCTGTTGAAATTCTAATAATGTGATTATTTTTATCTTTATACCAACTTTCTTTTAAAACTTTGCTTAAACTTCCAAACATTGTTTTATCAAGTCTGCTATGTGCATAAATAATAGTATTTCTATCAGTAAAGTTTTTTTTATTTCTATAATCTAAATATACCCATCCTGCTTCATTATAAGTTTTATCAAAAGAATGATTTAAATAGAATTCATTATTATCAGTCTGAACAAAAGGATAATTGATATTAGTATTATTAACATTAATCCATCCAACTGTTTCCTCATTTTTTAATTTTAATTCTGAAAAATTAACATCTATTAATGGAAATTTAATATAATACCAATAGTCACTTAAAGGATCTTCTGGCTCATTTATATTTTCTGTTTTATCGTTATCCTCAATCTCTACTATATTTGTATCTTTATTAAGATCATCTAATATATTCTTTGTCTTACTAGAATCAACTTTCCAAAAAAACAAATTAATAACACAAAGGAGAAATAACAACAAAAATATAATTAATAAAACAATCCAAACCCATAATTTAAGAGTTCTTTTTTTTCTAACTACTTGTCTAGTAATATATCTTTTTTGTTCCATGCCTATCACCTTTTATTCTTAATAATTATAACTTTAAACTTTTTCAATAAATTCTTTAACTACTAAATAAACTTCATCATTTATATCTTCAACACTTCTAATTTGATTATTGCCAACACAATTAATTACATCATAATGATACAACTTAGAAAGTTCTAAATAAGTTTTTTCTGAGTTTTTTAAATACTCTGTATTGTTTTCTACATCATCTGGCAATTCTTGTCTATTTTTTTTAAGTTCATATGCATATTCATATGGTAAATATAATAATATTGTTTTATCAGGTCTAGGCAATTCATTAATTACATATTCTTTTAATTCCATTTTAGCATACATTTTTATTCTTTCTTTTTTATTTTTTATTAACCCACCCCGATGAGCCATATTAGAAGTCACGTATCTATCAATTATTACTATATATCCATCATTTAAATATTTTAGTATTTTAGGCAAATTATATCTCCTATCAGCAGCATATAAATCACAAGCTGCAAGAGCATCTATATTGCCTCCTCCTTCCGGAAAGAAACTGTGTTCGTCTTTTAATAATTCTTTACACATTTGTGGTTTCCCAAGGAGACATGCTCCTATTATTTTTCCTGTTGGAGTGTCATACATTGGAAAAGATAATCTTTTTACTTTTAATCCGTCATTAGTTAATTTATCCACTAAAAGTCTTGTTTGTGTTTCTTTACCTGAGCAATCTGTTCCCTCAATCACAATTATTTTACCTATCATACTACTTCTTCCTTCTATATCTTACATGTTTATATTTTATACCATTATCACTATTTTCTTTTAATTCTTCTCTATTCCAATTATCACTATTAAAATTTGGAAAATACACATCTGCTTCACGATCGGTTGCATCTATTTCAGTCAAATACATAATATCTGCTTTATCTACAAAAACTTGATATATTGAAGCTCCTCCTATTATATATAAATCCTTATTTTTAAAATCGTTTAATAATTTGTCTAAATTATTATATACAATAATATCATTGTCATTTATTGCTTTACTAGTTAATACAACCATTATTCTACCAGGCAACTTTTTAGGAAGAGATTTATAAGTATTAAATCCCATTACTACAATTTTACCCATTGTTACTTCTTTAAAAAATTTTAAATCGTTAGGTAAATGCCATATTAAATCATTGTTTTTCCCTAATTCATTATTTTTTCCGATCGCTGCAACTATTGCTATCATTACTACCTCCTACTGTGCTATTGGCATTTTGATAAATGGAGCCGACCTATACCTTAATACTTTTATATCTTTATTACCAGTTACATTTTCTTTTAAATATTCTTTACTAGTGCAAAAAGTATTATCAAAAGCAAAAAAATCGTCTTTGTTCGCTAACTCTAATGTTGCCTTTTCTTTAATTAACATAAGTTCTAATAACATTATATTATCTTTTATTTCATTTAATAATTGAATAGCTCTCTCCGATTTATGTCGTTCTAACATTTTGGCATTTTTATTTAACTCTAAATACATTTTTTCTATTTGTTCACAACTATTATTTTTTATAAAGTTTTCCCATTTTAGCATATTTTCATATCTTTTTATTTGTTTTTTTATTCCTTCAATTTGATTTATATAAATATGAGCATCCATAATACTCCAATTAAGGTTTCCTACTTCTAATCCTGATACTTTTGCAAACATTGCCTGAAGAATTGCATATTGACTTATGTTAAAAGGTAATCCTAAAGGAACATCAGCACTCCTTTGATGAACAAAAGTATGTAATTTACCATTTGAAACTTTCCATTAACTACTCCATACACAAGAAGGTAAAACAGCGGTTCTTAGATATTCATCTTGCCACATACTAATAACCATTCTTCTATCATGCGGATTATTTTTCAATTGTTGCAAAACATATTGTGGCCTTTTAAATTTGTTATTAATCCATCCATATGCAGTTCCTATTGTGCCTGCATATTTTTTACCAAAAAATTTAGCACTTTTTATTGTTTTACCTTCTATTAATGATTTAGCAAGTATTCCTATTGGTTTACCATTTAAATCCATTACTTCTACTTCTTTTTCTGGATCATAATCACCTTTAGTTTCATAAGTTCTATAGATTCCATCATCATCTATTCTCCACTCATCCCATATTTTATTTCCACGTTCATGTAACCAACTTACTCTATTAGATTGAGCTTGATATATCCATAACATTTCTGATAAAGCATTATGAATTGCTACTTTTTTTGATTCTAATATTGGAAACTCTTTCCCAACATTAAGTTTAAAAGAAACCCCTTCAATACTTAAAGTATCAATACCCGTTCTATTTTCAAATAATTCTCCTTCTTTAAGTATTTCCTTCAAAAGATTACAGTATATTTTATCCCATTCTCTCACTATAACATTTTCCCTATTTATTCTGTATTCTTGCCCATTTATTAACATAATTTACCTCCCTATCATTATAATAAGTATACATTGTTTAAAATTTTTATTCAATTATTTTGACATATTTTTTACTAAAATAATTGTTTATTTAAGTCAGTTATGATATACTTTACAGGTAGGTGAATTTATGGAGTTTTTTTTACATTGTTTTTTAGTTTTTATAATTTATTCTATTTTAGGATGGATAGTAGAGGTTATATTTAACTTTATAATAGAAAAAAAATTAATTAATAGAGGATTTCTAATTGGACCTGTATGTCCTATATATGGATTTGGGGCTATTATAATGATGTTGTATTTAACACAATATAAGGAAAACATTTTAACAGTCTTCATAATGGGCACTGTTTTATGTACAATACTAGAATATATAACTAGTTATATAATGGAAAAAATATTCAAAGCAAGATGGTGGGATTACACTGAATTAAAGTTTAATATTAATGGAAGAGTTTGTCTTTACTTTTCTTGTTTATTTGGACTAGGAGGAGTTGTAACAGTATGCTTTATTAATCCTATTATAATTAATTTAATTAATTTAATTCCTCATACTGTTATGTTAATTGTTAGTAGTATTTTATTTGTATTATTCTTATTAGATATAATTACTTCCTTTAACATTATTAATAAAGTTAAATTAACTGCACAAAATGTTGCAAAAGATTATACAGAAGAAATTAATAAAAAAGTAAGCGAAGTGCTTAAAAATAAAATCTTTCAAAGCAGAATTCTAAAAGCTTTCCCTAAATTTAATTTTAATTTTTTTAATCGTCAAAAAAACAAGAAATAATTATTCCTAGACTTAGTAATGCTAATCCTATTACTAGGTCTTTTATATTTATATAATGAGAAAATATTTCTAACAACAATGTTAATAAAGTAGATAGAATAACTCCTAATATAAATGAAAAAGTTAGTTTATTATACTTCTTAAATAAATAATTTATAATAATACTTGTTACTATTATTCCTATAAAAATTCCTAATCCATAAGGAATTAATATATTTAAATTATTTATAATATTTTCTAAATTAGATAAAGAATAAATTATGTTATTGTACGTTCCCAATACCATAAGAAGAGCTGTTGAACTTATACCAGGAACTACCATTCCAAACGCATCCATTAAACCAGAAATTAAATATATAATTATAGAATAATTTATTGTATTATTATTTATATTCATAATAGTCAATAAAGTTATAATAACAAATGTTGTTACTACTAATAATATTCCTTTTATGCTTTTATCAATCTTGCTAATTATTTTAGGAGTGCTTCCAAATATTAATCCTATAAAAAATAACATCGTAATTACATAATAATTGTTAAGTAAAAAATATACTATATTACTACCTAACATTATTGCAAAAATAATTCCTATTCCTATAAAAAATAAAAATTTAATATTTTCTTTTATATTATCAAAAAAACAAGTAATTGAACTTATTCCCTTATCGTATACTCCCATACTAATTGCAAGTATTGCCCCAGATACTCCTGGCATTACTTTAGCAAATCCTATTATTAATCCTTTTATAACAAGTATTATATTAGACATATAGCATCACCTAATAAAGTATATAAAAAAATAAAGTTATATATGTTTATAACTCTATTTTTTTAACTCTCTTATTTGCCTAGATAAACTTTCTTTAGTTGATCTAATAAGTTCACCCTTCATATCTTTATATTTTGCTGACATAGTACTTTTTAATTTTTCTCTTTCTTTTTCATTTAATATATATACATCATTGACGTAACAACCATCTAGCTTTCCTTTTCTTAATAATTCAAATAACATATATCCTTGAGCACAAATATCCTCATACCCCCTTATTTCACTTTCATATTGAGGTACTAACTTTCTCGCTCTCTTAATGTATTTACTTAATATTCCACTAGGTATTTTCAGATAATCTCTGTATTCAATATGTACACCAGTATCACAAAGATTTGTATTTATTATATGTATTTTAGAATTATTGCTTTCATAAAATACCAACATTGACAAAGTTATATTACTCAAATTTATTCCCTTTAAATTTGAAAAATAAATGTCCATTGACTCATTTATATCTATATTTAACTCAATATTAGTATTTTCTAAATCGCAACTTACTATATAACTTATAATATTTCCATTTGATTTTGACAAGTCAACATTTGTAAAATTGCAACTAGATACTTTAATTTTTTTATCAGGATAAGCTAAAGCATAGAAACTTTTCTTAAAATCTATTTGAATATTAGTATTAGATAAGTTTATATTACATGATTGGTATTTCTCTTTTCCATATTTCGTCTTATATTCTTTTGCATAGCCTACCGATGAGTTCCATTCTACATTATCAAAAGAAACTTCACTTAAATCTATTTTACTTAAAAAAGGTCCACTCCAAACAATATATTTAACTTCTATTTGTCTTCCGTCAGGGAATATTGCTATATCTTTTTCAAAAATTAAGTCTTCTAATATGTTTTTGTCAATTTTAACTCTTTTATCGCCTTCATAATCTTTTAATTCTTTTTCAATAACTTCTCTTAATTCACTTTTACCAGATTGATTTAATTTCATTTATAATACCTCCTCTTGATATGCCTACTACTATAACACATAAAATTTTAATGTTCAATAAAAAAATAGAATTATATTATTATAACTCTATTCTTTCACACTATTTTCTCCGTCACCTTTATCATTTGTACTTCCATCAGCTGGATTATTTTCATCTGTTGTATTATCACCCTCATCGGTATTGTTATTTCCAGTATTATCTTCTGTATTTCCTGTTCCTTCATCAGGTATTTTATCATCTTCGCTTGGAAGTAAGTCCTCAAGTGGATCATCTTTTGGTTCTTCATCTTTATTATTTTCTTCTTTTGCTTCTTCTTCCACTTTATTATCACTACTTTCAATATTACTATTGTTATTAGTAACAGGACTTTGTGTAACATAACTACCACTTTGTTCTTCACCATATGAACTATCTAATAATTTGCCCGCCTCAACTTTATCTATTAGTTCTTTAGCATTTAATATACTATCATCATCAGGTATCATAACGTATAATTTTTGAGTAGGGTAACTATAAGTATAATTATATTCAGCTTCACCACTTATATAATTTGAAGTTACAGTCCAATTATAATTACCATCAAGTTGCATTTTTATAAAATCCATTATCCTTGAAACAGGCATATTTGTAGCAAATTTACCATCTATTGAATCAAGAAGACTACTATATTTATTTATTATTGAAGGACTAATACACTTTCTAATTAAAGCCTCAATCATAGCTTGTTGATTTTTGCCTCTTTGAATATCACCCAACGAAAAAGCTTTTCTTTCTCTGACAAAAGACAATGCTTGTTCCCCATTTACATAATTATATCCTTTTTTATAATTATATCCATCCATTGAAGTAAAGCCATATTCTGAATATACATTAACTCCTCCAAGTGTATCTACTATATCAATAACACTTGTAAAATTAACTTTAAAATAATAATTTATTTCTATATCTAATAATTCTTCTATTGTTGATATTGATTTTTCTACTCCATATATTCCCGCATGAGTAAGCTTATCTTTGTATCCTGTTGTTCCTGATAACTGTACATATGTATCCCTTGGAATAGATGTTAATAAAACTTGATGTGTTTTAGGATTAACTGTTATTACAATATTAACGTCACTTCTAGATACAGAAGAAACTTCTCCAAAAGTATCAATACCACTTAAATATATATTAAATGGTTCAGAAGTAACATCAATATCTTTACTCACATCTTTAACTTCTATTTTTATTTTAAAATTATATATCGATTTTACTAGTGAAGAAAAATTATTTTCTTCATCCAACATTTTTATATAAGATTCTTCTAAAACAATCATTTCAACTTCTTTATTCATTAAAGCATCTACTGTTTCATCTAAATCACTATATAACACAGAATCTACGCTTATTTTTTCTTTTATTTTAAAAAGTATTTCTTTTGGTTCGTCTAATTTATTATCATAATATCCTAATTTTTTGCCATCTAACTCTGAAATATCTGAATATCCACTATCTTTTAATACCAATACTGAATAATTATGTGTCTTATAATTAAGATTCATATTCCCTAAAATGCTATTGGTCTTTAATATATTAAATGATATAAATAATAAAACTATTGATATAATTAAACTTATTATCATAGTTATAATTCTAACTATTTTTTTACCTTTTTTTATACACCATACTAGTGCAAAATCTATAATACCTAATAATAAAAATACCAAAAGCAAGTATTTAAAAGGAATAAAATTCATTATTGTTATAATCCCCATTAAAAATATTGATACAAACAGCAATATTCCTATTAATATTGTACTAATCAAATTTTTCTTTTTATTCTTATTTTTTATTTTTTTCATTACATCACCTGTATATAATATTATATCACGTATTTATAAATATATTTCCCTTCATTATTATACTTTACATAAAAAAAGTAATATATGTAAGTTATATATTACTTCAGACTGTTGACAAAGTCGTAAGATTTTGAAAATAGTCTTTTTATTTTTTGAAAAATGTTATATAATAAGTATGTAAGGTTGCTTTATAATCTCTAAAAAAAGCTTACAAAACCTTACTTTTTTTATGTAATTTTGGTATAATTATATTAGAGATTATAAAGGAGTAAGTGATAAAAATGTCAATGACAAAAAGATTAAAAAGAAAATATGAAAGTGAAATAATAAATTTAGATGAAATGATACCACAAGATCATTTTTTAAGAGTAATAGATAAATATTTTGATTGGAACTTTATATATGAAGAAGTAGAAAAACAATATTCTATATTTGGAAGACCAAGTATAGATCCAGTTGTTCTATTTAAAATACACATATTAAAGTTCCTTTTTCATGAAGATAGTTTAAGAAAAACATATGAAAATTTACAATATAATAATTTATATAGATGGTTTATTGGATATGGAATAAATGAAGAAGTTCCAGACCATTCAACGTATTCACAAAATTATAAAAGAAAATTTTGCAAACTAGAGAAAGATATTTTACAAACTGTATTTGATAAAGTAATAGAACTATTAATAAAATACGAATGTATAGATATGACAGCAGTATATATAGATTCAACAAATACAAAAGCATATGCAAATAAAAAGAAAAATCATAAAGAACTAATGAAAATACAAGCAAAGAAATATCAAAAAGAATTAGAACTCGAAATAGCATTAAAAGGATTACAAGATGAAGAATTTAGTGATGAAGAATATATAGAAGAAGTAAAGAAAATTATAAAATGTAATAAAGAAGTAGAAAGTGAAGAAGTTTTAGGAAAAAAAGAAGTAATAGTTAGTAATAATGATCCAGATGCAGGAATGTTATATAAAAGTGATAAAGAAAAAATGTTTGGATATAATTCTAGTGTTATTTGTGATAATAATAACTATATTTTAACAGTAGATGTAAATCCAAGTAATATGCATGATTCAGTCGCTTTCTACTCTTCATTTGATAAATTAATAAATAATTATGATATTAACAATATTAAGTATTTTGTTGGAGATGCAGCTTATATTACTTCACATATATGTAAGACTATAATAGATTTAGATATGATACCAGCATTTCCATATTCAAGACTTGGTTATAGAAAAAATTATTTTAAAAAATACGAATTTATTTATGACGAACATAATGATATTTATATTTGCCCAAATGAAAAAGATTTAATTTTTACAGGTATTAATAAAGATGGTTATATAATTTATAAAGCTGATAAAAACGATTGTAAATGTTGCCCTTTTAAAGATAAATGTACAAAAGGATTATATAAACAAATATTAAGACATGTATGGGAGGAATATAAAGAAATGACAAATGATTATAGACATCATAATGATGTAAAAGAAATTTATAAGCAAAGACCATCTCATATAGAAAGAGTCTTTGCAGATGGAAAAATGAAATTTGGTCTTGGAAAGACATATTTTAGGACTAAGGAAAGAGTTGGTCGCGAACTAACTCTCCTTTATGCGTGTATGAATCTCAAAAAGTTTGCATTACATCATCAAGTATGATAACTGGTATAGTTAACAATCTCTTGCTTTTTTTATAATTTATATAAAATAAAAGACAAATAGATGTTTTTATACCTATTTGTCAACAGTCTGAAGTAATATATGTAAGTTATATATTACTTTTTTTACTTAAACTATATAAATAATAAATACTATATAAAACAGAGCCTACTAAAGCACAAATCATATCTTTCATAGTATCATTAACTCCTGTCGTTAATACTTTTTGAGTATCTGTTCCAAGTATTTTATCTATAGTAAATTCTGTGCATTCCCAAAGAACCGCTACTGATAAAGTTATAAGAATTATATAAATTATATTAAATACAATATCCTTTTTATCATATCTGTTTAGCCATTTAAGTAATATTGGGGCCATAAATGCTGTAAATACTCCTGATAATAAATGAGTAAATGAATCATACCAATATATTTTAGAATATCCTCCCATAATACTTCCAAATAGAAATGCTAATATAAGAAATATTAAATAAGCAAATTCTATATCATCTGTTATTTTTATTTTAGATTTTTTAAATATATAATTAAATATTCTTGGTATAAATATTACTGGTATATAAGATAGTAATAATAATATATTATCTACAGTAATAATTGGATTCATTATAAAATATATAAGTTCTATTACTAATGATAATATTATAATTATGTTATTTATTTTTTTCATAGTATCTTCCTTTCAAAAGTCTAAGTGTATTAAATATAGTAATAATAGTAACCCCTACATCTGCAAAAACTGCTTGCCACATACTAGCTATTCCTATTACACTTAATATTAATATTGTTATTTTAGTTAGTATTGCAAATATTACATTTTCTTTAATTATTGTATTTGTCTTTTTAGATATCTTTATAGCAGTTAATAAACTTTTTAAATTATCATTTGTAATAACTATATCTGATGCTTCTATAGCACTATCATTTCCTACTCCTCCCATAGAAAAACCTATGTCAGATAGTGCAATAACTGGTGAATCATTTATTCCGTCTCCTACAAAAGCAACTAATTTATTATTATTTTTCTTTTTAAGTATCTTTGTTAATTCATTGTATTTATCATCTGGAAGCATATTATATTTATAATCTTTTATTCCTAATTTAGAACTAATATCTTTAGCAACTTCAAGATTATCTCCCGTAAACATTTTAGTATTAATTCCCATATTATTTAGTTTAGTTATAATTTCCGGAGCTTCGCTTTTTAAAGTATCTTCAATAACTATACTTCCAATAATATTTTCATTAACACTTATATATATTACCGTATTATCTTCTTTTTCTTTACTATTTACATGTTTAGCATTACCAATTTTTATTGTTTGCTTATCTAATTTATATTCTATTCCTAAACCAGATACTTCCTGATAATCTTTTATCTTATAATCACTAACATCTATATCTATTTCTTTTACTAAAGATACCGCGATTGGATGATTAGAATAAGTTTCCCCTATTTTAAATAATCTTAATATATCTTCTTCTTTGTATTTATTATCTAATATATTTATTTTAGATATATGAAATGTTCCCTTTGTTAAAGTTCCTGTCTTGTCAAAAACAATTGTATCTATATCTTTAATTCCATCTAAATAATTACTACCTTTAATTAATATTCCTTTAGAAGATGCAAATCCAAGGGAAGAAAAATAACTAAGTGGAACTGATATTGCAATAGCACATGGACAAGATATTACTAAAAATGTAAGTGCTTTATAAATACTATCACTATATGTACAATTTGTTATTAATGGTAAAAATATACCTACTAATACTGCTAATACTAATACAATAGCAGTATAGTATTTAGCATACTTAGAAACAAAGGTTTCTGTTTTAGCCTTATTTTCACTAGCATTTTCTACTAAATTTAATATTTTATTAACTGTAGAATCACTATATGGAGTATCAACCTTTACTTCAATTATATCTCCTTTGTTAATACTACCTGATAATATTCTATCTCCAATAGTTAAAGATACTAATTTAGACTCTCCAGTTAAAGATGAATTATCAATATAAGTTATACCACTTGTTATAATACCATCTAACGGAATTCTTTCACCTTTTTTTATTATTATTGTATCTCCTACTTTTACACTTTCTGATAAAACTTTCTTATAAGCATTATTTACTTTTAAATTAGCATAATCTTCTTTTATCTTAGCAAGTGCAGAAACACTCTTTCTTGTTTTATTTATAGCCTTAGACTCTAATATCTTACCAAATTCATATAATGTTATAACCATTAATCCTTCAAATTTTTCATTTATTAAGAATGCTCCGATTGAAGAAATCACTATTAAAAAGTTTTCATCTATTTGATGACTCTTTACCATAAGTTTAAAAGCTAGTGTTGCACTTCTTTTTAAGAGTAAAATAAATCCTATTATAATTAATATATAATTTATATAATATGGTATTGCTATAAATATTCCAATAGTTGCTAAAATAAAACCTAATATTAAATTTAAATAATCATAGAAATAATTTTTTTCTTTTATTTCTTTATCATAAATATATGTATCTGGTTCTATTTCTTTTATTTTTTTATTTACATAGTTTATAGAGTTTTCAATATTTGTAACATAACTAATATTTAATGTATTAAAATTAATACTTGCATTACTTATATTTGCATCTTTATTTAAATAATCTTCTATTTTTTTAGCACAATTTACACAATCAATATTCTTTATTTTATACTTACATTTCATATTATAACCTCCTATTAACTTACATCATAATAACTTTATTATATAAAATTACTTATGTCAATATTTTGTAATTACTATTATTAACAAATTGACACTTAAACATTACAATTTATTAGTATTCTTGATAAAAATAACATTTAATGATATAATTTTCTTGTGGTGATTTGTGTGAAAAAAATAGATAAAATTAAAAATTTTGCTAAAAAATACACAATTAAAATTAGAGATTTTTTAATAAAATATATTTATATTATATATATGGCTTTGCCTTTTTTAATATTAGACTTATCTACAAGAATATTTGCTAAACCAATAGATTCGTTTGGCTTTTATCAACCAGTACCTAATTTATTTACAATTCTATGGATATTTTTATTTATTAGTTTAGTATTATCATTTAAGAAAAAATATGGAAAATGTATTTATATTATTTTTCTAGTATTATCATTAATTATATTTTATGTGAATAATGTTTATTATGGTTTAACTAATAACTTCTTTGATTTTAGTCTACTAGAAATGGCAAGTGAAGGAAGCAGTTATATAATGGATGCAATAAAGAGTACTAATTTATGGATATATGTTGTAAGTATAATTGCAGTTTATACAGGAATAAATGGTTATAAACATATTCCAAATTATGAAATTAATAATTATAAATTTCTACTTAAAACTTTTGTAGTATTTTTAGTTGGTCATTTTGCTATTCCAATCTTATTAGGTCCATCTAATTCTGATCTTAGTTGGAATACATGGAGAAACTTTAAAAACGTATATATTAACTTTAATGATAACAATAAAAGTATGGCTGTCGCTGGTTTATATGAATATACAGTTAGAAATTTTTATATAACTTTCTTAAAGGAAGAAGAAGTTCATGATGATTCTGAAGTCAAATTTTTAGAAGATGTATTTTTAGAAGAAGAAGAACATAACAACGAATATACAGGAATATTTGCAGGCAAAAATGTTATTTTCTTACAATTAGAAGGTATTGATGATTGGTTAGTAACTGAAAAAGGTATGCCTAATTTATATAGATTAATGCATGAAGGAATAAATTTTTCTAATCACTATTCTTACTATAATGGTGGAGGTTCTACATTTAATTCAGAATTTGCTGTTAATACAGGTTATTTAACTCCAATTACTTATACAAAAAACGCTTATACTTTCAATAAAAACAATTTTGATTATGGCATGGCAAAACTGTTTAAAAACTTAGGTTATAAAATTAATGCTTTCCATATGAATTCAAGTGAATATTACTCAAGAGGTATTAATTATAAAAATTGGGGATACGATAAATATTTCGGTTTAAAAGATTTAGGAGACTACAAAGATGAAACTTATTATTTAGATACTGAACTAATAAAAAATGAGACTTTCTATAAAAATATGTTTCCTACTGATACTAATTTTGTTGATTATATTATTACTTACTCTAATCATATTCCTTTTTCTCAAACTAAAGGTGTATGTAAAATGCTTACAGAAGACACAGTTGAAGAAGGAATTACTCTAAATGAAGAAGATTGTGCTAGAATACAAGCTAAAGAAACAGATGATATGATTGGACTATTAATACAAGCTCTTGAAGATAATAATCTTATTGATAATACTGTAATTGTGGCTTATGCAGATCATTATTTATATACATTAACAGATAAAACTATTCTAGCGAAATATAAAGAAACTTCTAACAACTTAATTAATCATACACCATTCTTTATATGGGCTAAAGGAATAGAAAGCACTAATATTACTTCAGTTACATCACAATTAAATATTTTACCAACAGTTCTAAATTTATTTGGTATGTACGAACATCCAAGTTATTACATCGGAACAGATGCATTAGATCCTAATTATGAAGGAATAGCTTTCTTTAGTGACTACTCTTGGTATGATGGAAATGTGTACGTACAAGATGGTATTGTCACAAATAATGGTAAAATAAGCACTGAGAAATTAGAGGAAAAAAACAATTACGTTAATTATATTATAAAGAAAAATGATTTAGTATTAAAATATGACTACTTTAAAACAATTGAAAAAGAAACTGTAACAAAGGAAGAAGATACTAATGAAGAAACTTAATAAAAAAGATTATATTAATTTA
>ERZ1643251.3116-NODE-3116-length-15804-cov-6.603467_pt1 | contig 15804 bp, 15 predicted proteins | sample MGYA00579261_ERZ1643251 | MGnify/ENA primary metagenome ERZ1643251 (study PRJEB29033, sample SAMEA4952267) | chicken gut metagenome | biome: Broiler Chicken; feature: Gastrointestinal Tract; material: Caecum | place: Ireland | collected 2018 | study: Broiler...
AGTGCGATAGCACTGAGGAATCTTTGAGATCCCTCACTACGTTAGGGATGACACTTGTTTTTGCCCAAATCTCGTGACTAAGCGAAAATCGCACGACAGCGAGAAATCTCATGTACGCCCTTTGGGCGAGACTCCTCGTTTGCTTATCAATGTAGGAAAGGCTCGGAGTGACACAAGTTAAAGATTTTTCAGTGCTTCGAGCTGGAAGTTATGTTCGACATAACCTCTTGATAAAAAAACACCCAAAGGGTGTCGTAAATGATATTGGTTGCGGGGATAAGATTTGAACAATAACAAGTGATGTTATATAAGTTCAAATCTTAAAAAAACACCGGCATAAGTCGGTGTTAAATTGGTTGCGGGGATAAGATTTGAACTTATGACCTCTGGGTTATGAGCCCAGCGAGCTGCCTAACTGCTCCACCCCGCGATGACATAATTTAGTATAATACTAATATGGGCAATTGTCAATAGTTTATAACTAAATTATGCCAAATATTTTATTCCACAGTGACGCTTTTAGCCAAATTTCGTGGTTTGTCGGGGCTGTATCCTTTTTTTAGACAAGTTTTGTATGCCAAAACCTGAAATGGAATGACACTTAATATACTGGAAATTTCTTCTTTTGGTCTGGCTATCTTGTAAATATAGTCCACATCTTTGTTGTCTTGTACATCAAGGTTGGTGACAAGCACAATTTTTCCACCTCTTGCCTTTATTTCGCTGGCACTTGTTAAATTTTTTGAAAGCAATTTTTCATCTGTTGAGATAACAAACACCAAACTTTTTTTATCTATTAAACTTATTGTGCCATGCTTGAGTTCTCCCGATGGCAAACTGACGCAGTTTATGTAGGTTATTTCCTTTAATTTCAGTCCTGCCTCCAAGGCAGTCACATAGTCTTCGCCACGTCCAATGAAAAATGTTTTATCACTTTTTAAAACCAAGTCTGAAATTTCATCAATCTTTTCTATGTTTTTAAAAAAGTTTATGTATTTCACTTCACTTGGAAAAGTGAGAGAAAAATCGTTGTTTATATTTGCGATGTGAACGGAGAGCAAATAAAGAACCATAAGCATTGCGTTGTATGCCTTTGTGGACATTACTGCAATTTCAATGCCTGCACAAAGGGGGAGTACGATATCTGCATTTCTTGCAATGGAAGAGTAGGGAACATTTACAATCGCCAAGGTTTTGGCACCTTTGCTTTTTGCAAGTTCCAAACTCAAAAGTGTGTCCGCCGTTTCACCACTTTGACTTAAGAATATACATAATGTGTTTTTATCCACCATGGGATTTTGATATCTAAATTCGCTGGCGATATATGCATTGGCTTCAATTTTTGTAAATTTTTCCAAATATTTTGCACCTATCATGCATGCATGGTATGCAGTGCCACAGCCAATTAATTTTATGCTTTTAATGTGTTTCAAAAAACTTTTGTTTATATGTTTAAAGTGGTCCACGGTTTGATAGTTCAAAATAATGTCATTTAAAACATGTGGTATCTCACTTATCTCTTTTTCTGCATAATAACTATATTTTCCAAGTTCGCTAGACTTTTCAAATGTACCAATTTCACAAGGAGTCAGATGTAATATCTTCATATTTTGATCATAAAATGTCACACCGTCACTGTTTACGGTTGCTATGCACTCATCTGGAAGGACATAGTAATCGTGAAAATCTTCACTAAAGCAGGCAGGATCGCTACTCACCATGCAAGCATCGTCTTTACGTGCAACGTAAAGTGGGCTGTGTCTTCTTGCTATATACAGGGTTTCTTCTTTGGCATTTATTAGGCACAAGGCATAACTTCCATGAAGCAATGTGGTAACCTCATGTAATTTTAAGGCGTTGTTTTGTTTTTGTGATATTGCCATCAAATTGGCAATAACTTCACTGTCTGTTTCGCTGTAGAGATGAATTCCCTTTTCTTTTAGTTGTTTGGTTATTTCTAAATAGTTTTCAATGATTCCATTGTGGACCACAGCCCACATTTTGTCTTGACTTATGTGAGGATGGGTATTGGTTACGTTGACTTTTCCATGGGTTGCCCATCTTGTGTGTGCAATGCCAACATGGCTGTTGAAGTTTATGTTAATTTTTGATTGTAGATTGCTAATTTCTCCAACACTTTTTTTGACAAAAAGTGTATTATTTTTTTTGAGACAAATGCCGCTTGAGTCATAGCCACGATATTCTAATTTTTTTAGATTATGTAATATTTTTTTTGCCACACCATTTTGTCCTATGTATCCGATTATACCACACATAAAAACTCCTTTGACAATATATTATTTTATGATTTTGGAAAAACAATGGTCACTTCAAGTTGTGGTTTTTGTCAAAATGTGATATACTTTACACAAATTAGGAGATAGGATGGAAAGAAGTTATATTAAAGATGCCTTATCTAAATTTGTTGATAGTTTTAACCAAATTAAAAAAGATGAAATAAATTGCTCAAGGGGAAGTTTGCTTATGTTTTCTGACATGCTTTATGAATATGTTACAAGTGAAATTTCAAGGCATGGATTTTTTTGTTTCAATTCAGCTTTGCGTTATAAAGATTATGAAAAATTTGATGAAACACAAAAAGATTGGGCCATTGCATTAAATCAGATGGCAATCGATGTGTTTTCAAAGGCTTTTGACGAGATGATGGAAGATGGAAAAGATATAGTCATATCCATAGACAAAAATAATGCCGAAATATATGTAAACTTTGGCCTTGATCAAAGCAAAAAATATAAATTTAAAAAAGATGAACTCAGCACTTTTGAATTATAACCACACAAAACTAAGGGTTTTTATTTGTTGACATAAAGCAATGTGATATTGTAATATCTTACATGTACTGATGAAAATAAAAAAAGACTTTGAAATTGTTAGATATAATCCTTCTTTAGAGGAAGGACTTTTATCTGAACAATTGGCTGAAAGACAAGAACATAAATTATACAATAAAGTTAAGCAAAAGACGGGAAAATCGTACTTTAAGATTTTTTTTGACAATATTTTTACCTTTTTTAACTTAATTTGGATAATAATTTTTGCAGCACTTGTAGCTGTTGAAAGTTACAGTGATCTTTTGTTTATTGTAGTGATTTTTCTTAATACACTTATCTCCATCATCCAAGAGTGTAAAGCCAAAAGTGCAGTTGACAAGTTGTCACTTTTGACTATGCCAAAGGTTAAAGCACTTAGAATGGGGAAAGAAGTGGAAATAGGTGCGGACAAACTCGTGCTCGACGATGTCATAAAACTTGAAATAGGAAATTCTATACCTGCAGATTGTGTGATTTTGAGTGGTAAGATTGAAGTCAATGAGAGTTTGCTGACAGGTGAGAGTGATGCCGTCAAAAAAAATGAAGGTGACAGCATTTTGTCAGGAAGCTTCATAATCAGTGGAAGCTGCATAGCCAAAGTTGACAAGATTGGAAACCAAAGTTATATTCAATCAATAGCACATGAGGCAAAGAAATTCAAAAATCCAAACAGCAATTTAAACAAAGATTTAAAGACCATGATCAAATACATCGGTTTTGGGATTATCCCAATTGGGGGACTCATGTTCATCAGCAATTATTTTTCATACAACCACAGCATAACATATGCCGTGACAAAAACTGGTGGAGCACTGATTGGAATGATACCTGCTGGAATGTTCTTGTTGGTTACCATTGCACTTAGTGTGGGCGTTGTCAAATTGAGCAAAAAAAAGGCCATGGTGAAAGATCCATATTCTATTGAAATGCTTGCAAGAAGCAATGTGCTATGCCTGGACAAAACGGGCACCATTACAGATGGAACCATGCAGGTAAATGAGATAATTAACTTAAACACACTTGAAAAGTATTCAAATGAGGAAATTATTTCAAATATATTATTTGCACAAAGGACCACCAATTCCACAAGTAATGCACTAATCACAAAGTTTGGGAAGAAAAACAATTTGGCGATTGAGTACAACTTGGAGTTTTCCTCTCAACGAAAGTGCACTGCCACAAGTTTTGAGAATTTGGGAACATTTGTTTTGGGTGCACCAGAGTTTGTAAAGTGCAGTTTGACTAAAAAGATAAAAAAGACAATTTTTTCCTTGACGAGTCAGGGCAAAAGAGTATTGATGCTCGCACATAAAGAAGATTATATCTTAGATGAGAGTGAAAAATTGCCTACAAAAACAACATCACTTGCGCTGATTATCATTGAAGATACGATTAGAGAAGATGCCAAAGAGACTATCGCTTGGTTTAAAGAAAATGGTGTTCAAATCAAAATCATTTCAGGAGATAACCCTGTCACAGTTTCAAATATCGCAAAGCGTGTAGGGGTGGACAACGCAGAAAATAGCATTTCGCTTGAAAATATGAGTTTGCAAGAAGTAGAAAAAATAGCTACATCATTTACCGTATTTGGCAGAGTAAGCCCTGAGCAAAAGCATACACTCATCAAATCGCTAAAAAAACAAGGATATGTGGTTGCCATGACGGGTGATGGTGTCAATGACACTTTGGCACTAAAGGAGGCAGATTGCTCCATTGCCATGGCTGACGGAAGTGAAGTTGCAAGAAGTTTATCCAATTTGGTGCTTCGCGACTCAAAATTCTCCAGCTTGCCAAATGTTGTCAGAGAGGGTAGGCAGGTAATAAACAATGTTCAGCAGTCAAGTACATTGTTTTTGATGAAGACATTGTTTACCATTTTGCTGTCGCTATTCTCTATCGTCACACTTTCAGGCTATCCTTTCCAACCAGTTCAAATGTTTTTGCTTGAACTTTTTGTCATAGGTATGCCATCCGTTATTCTAGCATTACAACCTAATACAAGTTTAATTAAGGGAGAGTTTATCCCCGTTGTTTTAAAACGCAGTATTCCAAGTGGACTTTTGATATTTATAAATGTTTTACTCACAATCATCTTGGCGAGGTTTGGACTTGTAAATGCAGAGGAGTTCGCCACGCTTTCAACACTTGTGCTCATATTCACTGGGTATATCAATCTTGTATTTTTGTGTGTACCATTCAGTAAAATACGTATATTTTGTTGCTCACTTTCATTGCTATGCCTAATTTTAGCAATTGTACTTATGGGTGATTTCTTTGGAATGACAACAATAAATTTAAAAGTTTCTTTAATTTTGGTAGCCTTTATGGCGTTCTCAATACCACTTCATATTTTGATTCCAAAGGTTATAAAGAAGATAGAAAATAAGATCAAACTTGCAAAAAAACAAAAAGAGGAGCGCAAAACCAAATACAATAAAAAAGCAAAGCATGAGACATTAAGCTCAAGCTCAAATTCAGAAAAAATGGATTTTGAAGAAATAAATATAGATTAGTTTTTGTCAATAAGGTCTTTTTTGTCTATAAACATATTTTGTTTAAAGGTGAACATGCCATCATCACCAATAATTACGTTATCAAGATAGGCAATTCCCAAAGTTAAGAAAAACGATTTTAAGCTATAATAACAATCATAATCTGCAGTACTAGGGCTTGCGCTACCAAATGGGTGATTGTGAGCAGTAATCAAAGAAGTGGCATTATTGTAAACCAAAGATTTATTAATTTCAGCTTTATCAAGTTTAACAGACGTAGTGTCGCCTTGTGCTATGATTTCAAAGTTTTGAAAGGTGTTATTTTTGTTGACATATGCAACGACAAACACCTCTTTTGTCTTTCCAGCAAAAATCATTTCAAAATATTTATAGACATCGCCAAAATTTTTGCAATTGTATTGTCTTGCAGTTTTGTCTTTTACATAGATATCAAAAATCTGTGGCAAATAAGTGATGAGTTTTGCAGTTACTTCGCCAACACCCTCAACTGCAACAAGCGACTTGTAATCAGCATCCAAAATTTTAGAAATAGAACCAAATTTACTCAGCAGCGCATGAGCAATTTCATTTGTATCTTTTCTTGCATGTGACATTGTCAGAATTTGTTCTACGATTTGTACATCAGTAAGTTTTTCCAAACCAACTTTATCTATCAGAGATCGCAATCTCTTCCTATGCCCAGTATGTGGATTGTCAGTCTTCATATTTTTGATTATAACAAGTGTTAAAAAATGTTGCAAGTGTTTGACATCATAAAAAATATGTGTGATACTAATCTCATATGGGAGAAAATTATGAAAATTTGCATTTCTTGTGATTCTACATGTGATATACCAAAGGACCTTTTGGAAAAATATGATATCCATCTCATGCCAATCACAATCCTTCTTGGTAGCGAGGAGAGAAAAGACGGTATAAATGTTACAGCACAGGACGTGTTTGACTATGCACAAAACAGCGGTGAATTAGCAAGGACTTCTGCGGTGAATGTGTATGAATATCTGGAGTATTTCAAACAACTACGTCAGCAGTATGATGCAGTCATCCACTTTTCGTTGTCTTTTGCTATTTCTTCAACGGGAAATAATGCTCTGTCAGCAAGCCATGATATTGACAATGTTTATGTTATTGACACAAAGAGTTTGTCCAGTGGCAGTGGATTATTGGCGCTTAGTTGTGCGGATAAAATTCAAGAGGGGAAAAATATTGAGGACATTGTCAGCGAATTAAAACAGGAAGCAGAAAAAGTACAAGCTTCATTTTTGGTGGACACACTCAAATACTTGCACAAAGGTGGCAGATGTTCTAGCATCGCTTTACTTGGCGCAAACCTTCTCAAAATAAAGCCAAGGATAAGTCTTGTGAATGGAAAGATGGAGATGACCAAAAAATATAGAGGAAATATCTCTGATGCACTTTTGAGATATTTTGAAGATATCATAGAAGAAGTTGAGCCAAACAAAAAGAGGGTGTTTGTAACTTATTCAAGCCCAGTTGAACCTGCAAGAACGCAGATAATAGAAAGATTAAAACAAATGGGCTTTGAAGAGATTTTGGAGAGTAGTGCATGTGCTACAATCAGCACTCATTGTGGGCCAAAGACACTTGGAGTGCTCTATATCGCTAAATAGAATGCACAAAAGTGGCTAATGTGCGTATATTTATGTATTTTTTTGTCAAAAACAGTTTGAAAAAATTCAAAAATAGGCTATAATTAAACTACTTAAAGCGTGCTTTAAGAATATCTTAAAAGGGGACAAAGATGAACAAAGGAGATTTTATCAGAGCAATGGCAGATAATGCCGGTGTTACACTAAAAGAGGCAAATGTTGCATATGACGCATTTGTTAAAGCTGTAACAGATGCTTTGAAAAGTGGCGAAAAAGTTCAACTTGTAGGCTTCGGTACATTTGAAGTACGTGCAAAAGCTGCAAGAGAAGGTATCAACCCTCAAACAAAAGAGAAAGTTAAAATCGCTGCAAGCAAAGCACCAGTGCTTAAATTTGGAAAAGCTTATAAAGATCTTTTCAACTAAATCCAAATTTGTTTGCAAAAACCCCACAGTTTTCTGTGGGGTTTTTGTTAATTGTTTAGGTGGTGTGTTTACTCTTCCATCTTCATGTCTGCAATTTTTTGTTTGGCTTTTTTCTTGTCAATTTTTTGCTGTTTTGTATCAATTTTTCTGGTTATCTTTTTTGCATGTTCGTATAAGTTGTCGTGGACTTCTATGAACTCCTTGCAATATTTTTTTATTGCATCATTAAAGGACACAAATTCTTCATGGTATTGTTCTGGGCCAATCATTTTAACTGTCATGCCAAGAGCGTGCTGTTTTCGCTTGGTTTCGTAGTTTTCATATTTAATATTTTCATGACACATGAATGACCTAAAACCTGTTCCACTTATGACTTTGTATACATCTGCATTGATGAAAATCCCAATTTTTGGAACAGCATTTTTAATAACATTTTCAACATCAATAGAAAAAGGTGTTGAAAATAGCCCCTTTATCCCGTCCACTAGATAAAAGGCATGGTCCTTGATAGTGTCCTTAACTCCAACTTTGTGAGAAAATATTTTTTTTGTGGTGACATTTGAAAGGCTGGCAGATGGGCTCACTTTGAAAAATACTCTGTCATCCTCTTGCACTCTCGAAAGGACAACTCCTGCTTTGTATAAAAGGTCACTAGGAGTGTCATAAAAAATTTCAGAACTCTTCACCGTTCCAGCATAGGCAAATCTATAAAATTTTAAAACATTTTGAAGAGCAAAAACTTTTTCAAAAGGTTTGTCCGTCAGTGCCTCATATTTTACAACATCATCATTTTTAAGTTCTATAAATTTTCCCATATCGTCCTCTTTACATATATTGTAAGTAATTTATTAAAAAAAATCAAGTAAATCAATTATATGTGATTTTTTTGTTGAAAAATGCAATATTTTTTGCTTTAATAAATAGCGTACTAATGAAAATAAATTACAGACCTATATTTTACTTTGCTGTATGTTTTGTGGTTGGATTACTTCTTGCCAAATATTTTGTCAAACCATCCATAGTTCATATAATTTTTGCCATCTTATTTTTGGCTTCAATTTTATATTTTTGCATAAAGAAAAGATATTTCAAAAGATTAGTCATTTTATCATTGGCATTCTTTATTGGTATATTCTATTTCATCAGTGGCGCCTTGGTTTTTATGAAAGATGACATAGATATGGCATTTATCAGTGGAAGGATAAAAAGTGGCAGTCATTATTCAACTTATGGAAGTTATATCCTTGACGATATCAAAATCAACAACAAAGACACAAATTTTTGTATCAGTGCCTTGGTCTATGGCGATGAGATAGAAATAGGGAAGGTCATAACTTTTTCATCAAGCCTTGAAAGTGTGGATTTGTTTGGTGACGATGAATATGCAACATATTATTATAAACAAAATGCACCGTATAGATGTTACATAAGTTATGACGATATAAGTATATGTGATGGTTATACCAAACTGGATGAAACAATTGTGGAGAACTTTTACAATTATCTCACCTCTGTTTGCAGTGAAGATATGGCAGGCTTTATTACCTGTGTCATATTTGGCGACAAAACCCATGTTTCGCCTGGCATAGAAAGTGCATATCTCGATAGCGGGATGTCACATCTTTTGGCAGTGAGTGGTATGCACATTGCAATACTTGTTAGCATATTTTCTTTTATTTTAAACAAACTCAAAACAAAAAAATGGTTAAAGTTTTTAATAATCGTCTTGCCACTTGCATTTTTTACATACCTTTGTGATTTTGCGCCATCAATCACAAGGGCGCTTGTCATGAGTTTGGTATTTTCCTTTGGTGAAGTGGTGGGCAAAAAATATGACAGTTTAAACAGTCTTGGCATATGCGCTTTGATCATACTATTCATCAAGCCCATTTACATATTTGATTATGGATTTTTGCTCAGCTTTTTGTGCGTATTTTGTATTTTCACCTTGACCAAGCCGTTTACAAAAGCATTCAAACGTCTTGGTTTCAAAAAATTTTCATCCTTACTTGGACTTACAGTCTCCGTACAGCTTGGACTTATTCCAGTTTTGATGACAATATCTTCTAGTTTCAATGTTTTAACGTTTATTGTGAACTTGATTTGTGTGCCAATTTTTGAATTTGCCTTTGTGCTAACACTTATCATCGTTCCACTTTGTGTCTTATTTCCGTTTTTATCATTTTTGTTTAGCTTCATTCAGTTCATATATTTTGCTGTATCACAACTTGCAGAAATCGTAAGCACACAATCATGGGCATATATTCCACTTGTAAACCTCAAAGATATTTTTGCCATTTGCTCCTATGTTTCAATATTTTGTTTGTCAGATTATGTGTTGGCAAATAAAAAAGTAAAAGCCATAGTCAGCGTATCTGTATTTGCTTTGGGAATAACTTTGGGTGGAATTCTAGCCGCAATTTGATTGTAAAAAAAACACTTGGGTGGTAAAATATAGACAAATGGATTATTCACAACTATTACAAGAGCAAAATTTGGAAAATGTGTATGTGCTTGTTGGTGATGCATATCTCGCAACCAAAAGCATACAGTTTTTTGCAACCAAACTTTCCCTTGAGCAATTTGATATCTCCACTTTTGATGATGAAAACTTTTCTTCTGAAAGTGTGATTAGTGCTTGTGAACAACTTTCTTTCTTTGCACAAAAGAGATTGGTTGTTGTGAAAGATGTAACAAGTATTTCACAGTCCGGGAAAAAACTTTTACAAGATTACGTTTCAAAAATTAGTCCGATGTGCACCTTGTTGTTTGTGGACACAAAGCGAAGTAACATATTTGACTTTGTCAAGGCAAAACATGTTGACCTCACACTAAAGGGAAGTGCACTATATGCTCTGCTAAGCCAAAAAGCAAAGGAGTTTGACAGAGAAATTTCTTCTGATGCATTGGCATATCTTGTGGAACTGTGTGGGCAGGACATTTTAAGAATGACAATTGAGATTGAAAAACTGTGTGCATATGTAAACAAAGGTGAAACAATAAAAAAAGAAGATGTATTTTTGTTGGTCAAGAAAAGCGAGGAGTATGCAATATTTGATTTGACCAATGCACTGGGGCAAAAAGATATGTCAAAAAGCTTGCATCTTTTGTCAAATCTTATGGGAAATGCCGAGCAAAACAGCAGGATATTTTCACTGCTTTCAAATCAAATGCGAAGAATGTTTTTTATTGTCACATCTCGTGATAAAAGCGATTTTCAGCTTGCCAATTTATTTCAAATAAAAGAATTTGCTGTCAAAAAAATGCGAGAGCAATGTAAAAATTTTTCAGCAGTAAAACTAAAAAATATACTTTACGAACTTGAGCAAGTTGAATACATGCTAAAAAACGCAATGTTTACCCAGGAGAATGCTTTGTATTATCTTATAACCTACATTACAGCACAATAGTTTTAGCCACTTTAAAGCAGTCAAGATGATAAAAAAAGGTGCACCCTTTAAAATGACAAAGAGAGGATGCACTCGAAATGGCGATGATGGCTGTTAATTATTTAAATCCAAAGATTGTAAATTTACATCAATATTGTTAAGAAAATCAAAAGGTTCATTAAAATTTTGGAGCGTATACACCAATTTTAAATACAGTGTTCCGCTTTTTTCAATTACAATTTGGTTGATATTTACAGTACCTAGGTTTGAGCCTTGAGGATAAACAAGAGTTGCACTGTCAAGACCTTGGGGATCTGAGCTTTGGGCATAGGCAGTTGTGAACTTTTGTTCAGGGTCATAGGCAATATTTGTGAAAGTTACGCCAAGTTCACGTTCAGTATTTAAATTTTCAATGGAAAATGTCAAGGTAATGACCGTATGAGTTGTGTCAAAGTTGGTTTGACCAAGCACCCAACCAGGAATACTGATTTTTTCACCAGCATAGGCTTGAGAATTCTCCCGCGTCAGTTCATAAAAATATGTGCTTTGACCTGATGAAAGTTCTGGGCCAGAGTACTCTGCATTGATGCGCACAAAGACATTGTCGTCACCACTTTCAAATGTAACATCATTTCTTATACCAGATGTGCCAATTACAATTGAATATACACCAAAGCACAAAAGTGCCAAACATAATACGAGCATAGCTATTACAGTACCAAGTCTAAGGTATTTTGATTTCATAGAATACTCCTCTTTCATGGTTAGTATAAACCAAAACAGTAAAAAAACAAAACATTTTTTGCATATAAATAAAAACATAAAAAATAGTTGCAAAGGTCATTTCATTATGCTAAAATACCAAAGATAAACATAAAGGAGAAACAAATGCCAAACATTAAATCAGCTATAAAAAGAGTAAATGTAAACAAAAAGAAAAATCTTGAAAACAGAATGATCAAATCACAAATAAACACAGCAGTTCGCAAATTTGAAGCTGCAGTTGCTGCAAAAGATGCACAAAATGCACAACTTTTGTACAATGAAGTTGCAAGTGTTGTTGATTCAGCAGCTGGCAAAGGTGTAATTCACAAAAACACAGCTTCAAGAAAAAAAGCAAGATTGGCTAAACAATTAAATTCTGTAAAGTAAAATCTTAAATATTTTCCTCGTCGAGCAATTTATTGTAATTATTGCTCGACATTTTTTTTCGTCACAAAATCACATCTCTCGTCATTTCGAGCGACAGCGAGAAATCTTAAATCCAAGGAATGCAGCGCATTCCTTCCCATAAGTCACGGCAAAATCGCCAACGAAGTGCGATTTTCGTTTGGCCGTGAGTACTGGGCAAAAACAAGTGTCAAAGCTTTCAAATTGCATATAGCAATTTGTAGTTCCAAAATGCAGTTTTTGCCCATGTGTCATCCCGAACGAAGTGAGGGATCTCAGAGATTCCTCACCTAAAAGTTCGGAATGACAAAAGGAAAAGTTCACAATGACACATAAAATTGGGTATGGACATATGCAAAATTATGTGATATCATAAAATAAATTTTAGGAGACAATATGGCAGAATCAAAATATCATAGACTTCACAGGTTTGAAAATGGCGCTACCCTAATTTACTTTAAACACAACGGCAACAACACAACATCAATCTCTTGCGCCTACATTGGTGGTGCGTCAAAAGATAAAATTCCAGGCACAGCCCATTTTTTGGAGCATATGATGTATGATGCATCAACTGCTGACCAAAATAGCAAGTTGGGAATTTATGAAAATGCTGCCACGACAAGAGAGTATATAACATTTGATATCAATACCCCAAATAGCAATATTGAGGAAGCATTTAAAATTCTTAAAAGTCGATTGTTTAAAACCGACTTTGACCAAAAACTTTTTGATCATGAGAGAAAAGCAATTTTGCAGGAAGCTTTAATGTACAGCAATAGTCATGACAAAATGTCAGATCTATTGGGTGTTGGCTCAGTACTGGATTTGACAGGCTCAGAAAAGGATATAAAAAAGATAACAATAAATGACCTGAAGAAATTTCAAGAGGACAACTTTGTGTCTGAAAATTTAGTGGTTTGTGTGACAAGCAGCTTGGAGTTTGAACAAATCAAAGATCTTGTTGAAGACAACATCGTTTCAAATGCCGTATCTGATCCTCAAAAATTTAACGATTTGTCAGATTTCGAAAAAATGCCAGAAGATAGCTACTACATTTACAATCCTGATCCTAACCAAAAGACAGTTCAAATTAGGGTTGCCTTTAAAGATAAGGTCTCAGAAGAAAAGGCATGTGTGTACCGTTATGTTGATGATTTTATGTTCAATGATTTTTCGGGACTTTTGCTTAAAAAATTCAGAACGGAGAAGGGACTTGTATACACCGCTTACATGACTGTTGGCTTTGGAATTGATGGAACTATAGACAGAGAGTTCACAATTTTGACCAGCAAAAAACATGCAAAAGAGGCTATAAGAACACTTGGTGAAGTTTTGGATGAAGCAAGAAATGGCATGACATATGAACAGTACAAAAATTACAATACCCAACTCTCCACCATCGAGAAAGATCGTTTCACAATAATTAAAAACATTTCTCCACAAACTTTGCTAAATAGATATATATCTGGGGAAGCACTTTGGTTTAACAATCCAGTGCACAAAGCACAGGACTTGACTTTGATGCAGATAAATGAGCATTTAAGAAGCGCGTTCACAAACAAACCAATACAGTTTATCATAAGTGGTGATTTTGATGCTGAAAAAGTTTATCCAATGGTAAAAGTTGAAGAGATACTTGGTGCAAAGACCACCGATTATATCTATATCACTCAAAAAGATAAATATTTAGACATGGCAGGCAATGTAGTCAAAGAAGAAGAAATAAGTCCAAACTCCCATGTCTCACAGCTCATGCTAATTGAAACAGGCAAAAAATTTACACTTGAGCAATCACTTTTGCAAATTTCAAACCTAAGCAATTTTGACAAAATGTACTTTCTTATGAATATCTCTGAGGCCATAGGAATAGATGATTTGTCTACCAGTTTAAATCAATATTACATAAAAGTCTTTATGATTACAGATTTTGCTAAGAAAATTAATTTAAGTTTTGATATAAAAACCGGAAAGGCAAAGGACAAAGAGTACAACATAGAAAACGTCAGTGAAGAAATCAAAAACATAAGGAAACTTCCACTTCCTGAAAGGGTCAAGATTTTGCAAACGTTTATTGATAGTTGCAAAGAAGAGAAATTTAAAACTGAAAAACCAAAAAATGAACAAAAAGAAGGGAACAAACAAAAACAAAAACAAAAAGACGGCGACGAAATGGAGAGATAAAAAAATTTGCGAGAGTTCGCAAATTTTTTTATGATACAAATTACTTAGTTTGCATACTTAAACGTTTGATCAACACCACATTTTTAAAATCTCGCTTGATGTGCTCGTTGCTAGGGAAATATGGAAATTCAATGCTGTTGACATTTGCACTTTTAACAAAAGTTTTAACATGTTCTTTAAGCAATTTTTCACATTCAGCAATGTCTTCACACACGATGTCCTTCATTACTATACCAGGTACAAAGCCATGAATTTTGCCATCCTCTCGAGTGAACACAAGTGGGATGCTTATCTTTTCCTCTTTTTTTTCTTGTTTGCCTTCTTCAAATGCAAAGTGATTGTTCTTAATAAATGCCATAATTATTTCCTTTTTTGCAGTATAGCATATAATTTTTACAAAATCAATCAATTATCGCTCAGCACGGTGTCTTGTTCCACTGTCTTTTGCTTTTTTCTTGAAAATAATATGACTTTTCCCTTGTTTTTGATCATGTTGAATAAAATCACAAAACAAGCCACGCCGATGGCAATGTAAATAAGTCTTGAAAAAATTGATGCTTGAGTTCCGAAAAAACCTGCAACAAAATCGTATTGAAGTAGTCCAATACTCATCCAATTTAATCCACCAATAATCAAAACAATAAATGATATAATTGTCATAATGAGCCTTCTTTAATATTTTGTGAATATTTTGTCTCAATATTCATATTATTTTAAGGAACAAATTTTAAAAAAAGATTGACAAATATAAGTTGAGTTGCTAAAATACCACTTGTTATTTTAATAAATCAAGTGGGCAACCACTGCATTTTTTTAATCTATTTTAGGAGGTTAATATGGAACCAGTATATTTGACAAAAGAAGGTAAAAAACAATTGGAGGAAAAACTGGACTACTATAAAACAGTTAAACGTCCAGAAGTTATAAAAAGAATTGGTCTCGCACGTGAATTTGGCGATTTGAGCGAAAATTCTGAGTACGATGCTGCAAAAGAAGAGCAGGCTAGAATTGAAGGCGAGATAAGCGAAATGGAAGATAAGTTGCACAACTGCATCGTGATCCACAAAGTTGACACCTCAAAAGTCAATGTTGGTTGCAAAGTGGAACTTCAAAACAACACCATGGGTCAAACTGTGACCTACAAAATTGTGGGCTCAACAGAAAGTGATCCTTTAAATGGCTTCATCTCAAACGAGTCACCTGTTGGCAAAGCTGTTTTGGGCAAAGTTGTAGGCGATGACGTTGTGGTCGCCACACCAAATGGTGACATACATTTTACCATCAAAAAGATTTCAGAATAATATAAAAAAATTCCAAAAGCAATTTTGGAATTTTTTTATACTGACATGTGGGCATTTGAGATTTCTCGCTATCGCTCGAAATGACACATGCTACTTCTGTCATTCTGAGGAGCGAAGCGACGTGAGAATCTCAAATGAAAGAGATCCTTCGCTTTGCTCAGGATGACATAAGGTTGAGATTTCTCGCTATCGCTCGAAATGACACATGGGCAAAAACTGTGCTTATGAACTGCAAATTGCTGAACGCAATTTGCTTGTTTTGACACTTGTTTTTGCCCAGTACTCACGGCCAAACGAAAATCGCACTACGTTGGCGATTTTGCCGTGACTTATGGGAAGGAATGCGCTGCATTCCTTGGAATTGAGATTTCTCGCTGTCGC
>ERZ1643251.3117-NODE-3117-length-15803-cov-5.418656_pt1 | contig 15803 bp, 7 predicted proteins | sample MGYA00579261_ERZ1643251 | MGnify/ENA primary metagenome ERZ1643251 (study PRJEB29033, sample SAMEA4952267) | chicken gut metagenome | biome: Broiler Chicken; feature: Gastrointestinal Tract; material: Caecum | place: Ireland | collected 2018 | study: Broiler...
TTGCCTATCATGGAGTGAATGCAGTCGTTCTGTCACAGCATCACAATACGTCGGAAAGAATCCTTCGTCATATTGCCAATGCTTACCGGTTGATCTATCAAGGTAATTTCAGTGTTCAGGATGCTGTCCAGAAGATTATCGATCAGGTTCCGATGAGTGAAGAAATCGAGAATATCGTGAATTTCGTAAAAGGTTCGGAACGTGGGATTGTGAAATAGACAAAATACACTTTTCATAGAGAAAGGGTGATGTCTTTTTACGGACATCACCCTTCTTATTTATTCAAACTCCAGCGTACCGAAGAAGTCGGGACGATGGAAGTCCGGTTTCTCAATCTTTATCGGATTCCATGACAGGAAGTGAGGGGTTTGCAGTTCATCCCCGCATTTATAGAAATTCGCTTTAACTTCCTTTCCATCCAGTGACTGTATCTGATGCTTGAAGAATGCAGCATAAGGAATAATCAAGGCTACTTCCCAAGTCGTATCGTCCACACGTTCTTCGAAGGGTTCATTGCCCAGACTGGACCAACGCTGCACGAGAGCCGTCACTTCTTTCGGAGCGTGTTCCCGACCGTTACGGGCTGGTCCGGCACCGATCAGAATCGTTCCGATGCAGTTACATTCTATATTATAATAGATTCCGTCACTGGCCGGAACAGAGAAAAACTCCACACAGGAATCAGTCCATACAGATCCATTGTCTTCTCCATACTTGGCACGTACACTTTCTTCTCTGACTTTGAAGTGCAACAGAATAGAATCTTTGGTATGCGCAATCCGGAAACTTACTTTTGGCTTGTAAGGATATTCAGCCCAGTTGACACACTGAACCGGCTGGAAATCTATCTTTTCCTCATCAAATAATTTAGGAAGCGAACAAGCCTCTACATTAGCAGAACTAATTTTCTTTACTTTCATATATCTTTCGTTTGGAGGATACAAATATAGTTACTTTCTCCTAATAAGGTTCCCGAAAATCAAATAAAAACAATATATTTGCCATTAGTAATACCCTAAACAACCGAATTAGTGAGAAAAACAATCCTTTTATTTCTGCTATTTTTAAGCGTAACTGCTGTCCGTACGTTAGGACAAAATATTACTTTCAGCCATTTGACCACAGATGACGGACTTTCCCAGTTTTCCGTCAACAGCCTGTACATTGACGAACGGGGCATTATATGGATAGGTACGCGCGAAGGGCTGAACCGTTATAACGGTAACGATATCAAAAGTTTCAAGCTCAAGAAGAATGATCCGAACAGTCTGTTCAGCAATACCGTACTCCGTATCACAGGTAATAAGAACGGGAAGGTTTACCTGCTTTGCACCGACGGTGTAGCCGAATTTGACATGACCACTCAACGATTCAAAACCCTACTGCAAGGCAATGTGGACGCTATCTACTACAACGAAAAACTATATATCGGAAAAAGAGAAGAAGTATTCGTTTTCAACGAGAACACGAACAACTTCGACCTTTACTACCACCTTGCCGGGAAAGACATTAACCTATCCTGCCTCCATCTGGACGAGAAGAAAAACCTGTGGATGGGAACCACCAGCAATGGTGTTTACTGCCTGTCGGACGACAAGCAACTCTCTCAGCCCATCACGAAAGGAAACATAGCCAGCATCTACGAAGACTCATCCAAAGAACTGTGGATTGGCAGCTGGGAGGAAGGGCTCTACCGTATCCGCACAAACGGCACTATCGACAACTTCCGCCACGACCCGAAGAATCCGAACAGTATATGTTCCGATTTTGTCAGAAGCTGCTGCGAAGATAATCTGGGAAATCTATGGATCGGAACTTTCCACGGCTTGAACCGCTACGACAAAAGCACAGGACAGTTCCAACTTTATACCGCCAATGACAACAAACCCGACGGACTCACCCACTCTTCCATCTGGTGTATCGTGAAAGACGAACAGGGAACCCTATGGCTGGGAACTTACTTTGGCGGCGTCAACTACTTCAATCCGGAATATGAAATCTATACCCGCTATAAAGTGGGAGACACGGAGAAAGAAGGATTAAGCAGTCCCATCGTCGGCAGAATGACGGAAGACAAAGACGGTAACTTATGGATCTGCACCGAAGGCGGTGGCGTGAACGTCTACAACCGGAAAAACAATACTTATCGCTGGTACCGCCACGAAGAAGGCAAGAACAGTATCTCGCACAACAACGTCAAGGCAATCTATTACGACCGGACAGAGGAGATTATGTGGATCGGCACACACTTGGGAGGACTGAACAAACTCGACCTGCACACCAACCGCTTTACCGTTTACCGGATGAAAGCGGGCGACCCGGCCACACTGCCCTCGGATATTGTACGCGACATCGTGCCCTACGGAGACAAACTGATCATCGCCACACAAAACGGAGTCTGCCTTTTCAACCCGGCAACGGGCACCTGCGAACATCTTTTCAAGGATACCAAAGAAGGCAGAAATATCGGTATGGTGGCCAGCCTCTACATCGACAAGGACGAAACGCTATGGGTTTCCGCTACCGGAGAGGGCGTATATTCTTACCGCTTCGACACCGGCAAGCTCACCCACTATGCACACAATCCCTCCATTCCGAACACTCTCAGCAACAACAATGTCAACAACATCATGCAAGACAGCAACGGCAACCTGTGGTTCTCCACTTCCGGAAGCGGGCTCGACCGTTACCGCAAGGAGAGCAACGACTTCGAAAACTTCGACATGCAGAAAGACGGACTATCCAGCGACTGTATTTACGAAGTATTCGAGTCGTCGATACAAAAGGGAGACTTGCTGCTGATTACCAATCAGGGATTCTCCCAGTTTGACTATCCGCAAAAGAAGTTTTACAACTACGGTACAGAGAACGGATTCCCGCTGACTGCCGTCAACGAAAACGCATTGTTCGTAACGCATGACGGAGAAGTATTTCTAGGCGGCATCCAAGGCATGATTTCTTTCTGGGAAAAGAAACTGCACTTTACGCCCAAGTCCTACAGCATCATCCTTTCCCGCCTGCTGGTCAACGGAAAGGAGATCACTGCCGGAGACGACACCGGCATCTTGGAACAGTCCATCGCCTATACACCGGAAATCAGCCTGAAAGCCGACCAATCCATGTTCAGCATAGAATACGCCACTTCCAACTTCATCCCTGCCAACAGAAATGAAATCGTCTACCGCCTCGAAGGTTTCTCCGACGAATGGAATCACACCGACCGCAAACAGACGCTTATCACTTATACCAACCTGAATCCGGGCAAATATACGCTCGTCATCAAGTCGGACGGAGACGGTATCGAAGAAGCCCGACTACTGATCCGTGTATTACCGCCTTGGTATGAGACATGGTGGGCTTATCTGATTTACACCATTTGTACCGTCAGTCTGTTATGGTATCTCATTCAGAACTACAATTCCCGCATCAAACTGCGTGAGTCACTGAAATATGAAAAGAAGCACATCGAAGACCTCGAAGCATTAAACCAATCCAAGCTGCGCTTCTTTACCAACATCTCCCACGAATTCCGCACTCCGCTGACGTTGATCGTGGGACAGGTAGAAACGCTGTTGCAAGTACAGACATTCACACCTAATATTTATCACAAGATATTGGGAATTTACAAAAACAGCCTCCAACTGCGTGAACTAATTACGGAACTGCTCGACTTCCGCAAGCAGGAACAAGGGCACATGAAAATCAAAGTCAGCCGACATAATCTAGTGAACTTCCTGTACGAGAATTATCTGTTATTCCTTGAATACGCCAGCAGCAAGCAAATCAATTTCAAGTTCAACAAGCAGTCGGATGATATTGAAGTATGGTACGACCAGAAGCAGATGCAGAAGGTAGTGAACAATCTGCTGTCCAACGCATTGAAGCATACGAAAGCGGAAGATACCATCTCCATCAACGTATCGCAGGAGAATAAATACGTCATTATCGAGATCAAAGACACGGGAACAGGCATTGCCGCCGCCGAGATCGACAAGATATTCGACCGTTTCTACCAGACCGAACGCCTCGACTCGCTGAATACCGGAGCCGGCACAGGCATCGGACTGGCGTTGACAAAAGGTATCATCGAACTTCATCACGGAACCATCCGTGTAGAGAGCGAACCGGGCAAGGGAAGCCGTTTTATCATTACGTTGAAATCGGGCAACCAGCACTTTACTGAGGAACAAATCATACGGGACAACACCGACACCAACATTCAGCAACAACCGGAAACAATCGTTCCAACCGTAGAAATACTGCCCGATTCCGAATGGAAGGAGGAAGACAACAAACGCATCGAAGATGCGAAAATGCTGATAGTGGAAGACAACGAATCCATCAAGCAAATGCTGGCAGGTATCTTCGAAACGTTCTATCAGGTCACCACCGCTTCCGACGGTGTAGAGGCACTGGATATCATACAGAAAGATATGCCAAGCATCATACTGAGTGACGTTGTCATGCCACGTATGTCGGGTACGGAACTCTGTAAGCAAATCAAAACGGACTTCAACACCTGTCACATCCCGGTAGTACTACTGACGGCACGCACAGCCGTGGAACACAACATTGAAGGATTAAAGATCGGCGCGGACGATTATATCACCAAGCCGTTCAATACCAATCTCCTGATCTCCCGTTGCAACAATCTGGTGAACTCACGGCGGTTGCTACAGGAGAAATTCAGCAAACAGCCACAGGCTTTTGCCCAGATGCTTGCCACTAACCCGATGGATAAAGAAATGCTGGACCGTGCCATGGCCATCATCGAACGGCACTTGGATAATACGGACTTTAATGTCAACATCTTCGCCCGTGAAATGGGGATGGCACGTACCAATCTGTTCACGAAGTTGAAAGCCGTCACCGGTCAGACACCGAACGACTTTATATTAAGTATCCGTCTCAAGAAAGGAGCCGTCATGCTGCGGAACAATCCGGAGCTGAACATTACGGAGATTTCCGACCGCATCGGTTTCTCTTCTTCCCGCTATTTCAGTAAATGCTTTAAGGAGATTTATCACGTCAGTCCGCTTGCCTACCGCAAGGGTGAAGAAAAAGAGGAAGAAGGGAACGAAGAAACGGATCAATAACCCACAAACAGGTAAGCAAGTAGCATTTGTAACAGGAGAACCTATGCCAAAGTAGTTCCCTCCTGTTGGCACACTTGTGCCACGCTGCTGGCACGACCGTGCCATCGCGGTGGCACAGCTGTGCCAACAGCGTGGCACAAGATCCGGGCTACGATGTCAGGAAAAGGCATCCGTAGCCCCGAAACATTTAACCCTTTAGAATGGACTATTTTGTATCACACCTGTACATTCCTGCTCACTCATTTCCGCCAATCCTCTTATCTTTGTGTTCAGTAATCACTCCATAAAAGATCAACATTATGAAGAATGTCTCACGTTTACTACCGCTATTGCCCGGTATAGCCCTGCTGACCGGATGCAATCAGAAAGTACAAAAAGACAACGGACAAAACTCACAAAAGCCTAACATTATTTATATATTCGCGGACGACCTTGGCATAGGTGACCTTAGCTGCTATGGAGCAACGAAGGTCAGTACTCCCCATATCGACCGCCTTGCCGGACAGGGTGTACAGTTCACCAACGCCTATGCAACTTCCGCCACCAGTACCCCTTCCCGCTTCGGACTCCTGACAGGCATGTACCCGTGGCGACAGGAGAACACAGGCATCGCCCCCGGAAACTCGGAACTAATCATCGACACCGCCTGCGTCACCATGGCCGATATGCTGAAAGAAGCAGGTTACGCCACCGGAGTTGTCGGCAAATGGCATCTTGGACTCGGTCCGAAGGGAGGCACCGACTTCAACGGCCACATCACCCCCAACGCCCAAAGTATCGGCTTCGACTACGAGTTCGTGATTCCGGCAACCGTAGACCGTGTCCCCTGTGTATTCGTCGAGAACGGACACGTGGTAGGACTCGACCCGAACGACCCGATCACTGTGAACTACGAGCATAAAGTAGGCGACTGGCCTACAGGCGAAGAGAATCCGGAACTCGTAAAACTAAAACCCAGTCAGGGACATAACAATACGATAATCAACGGCATCCCCCGCATCGGTTGGATGACCGGAGGCAAGTCCGCTCTCTGGAAAGACGAAGACATCGCCGACATCATCACCGATAAAGCAAAGAACTTTATCGCCTCCCATAAGGAAGAACCTTTCTTCTTATATATGGGTACGCAGGACGTACACGTACCGCGCGTCCCACATCCCCGCTTTGCCGGGAAAAGCGGTCTGGGAACCCGCGGAGACGTAATTCTGCAACTCGACTGGACCATCGGAGAGATCATGAACACCCTCGACAGCCTCCAGCTGACGGACAACACCATCCTGATATTCACCAGCGACAATGGCCCCGTCATCGACGACGGCTACCAGGACCAAGCCTTCGAACGCCTCAACGGACATACCCCGATGGGTATTTACCGTGGTGGAAAGTACAGCGCTTACGAAGCCGGCACCCGCATTCCGTTTATCGTCCGCTGGCCTGCCAAAGTGAAGCCGAACAAGCAACAGGCTCTCTTCTCGCAAATCGATATCTTTGCCTCACTTGCCGCCTTGTTGAAACAACCGCTTCCGGAAGGCGCAGCTCCTGACAGTCAGGAACATCTGAACACGCTTCTGGGAAAAGACGACACCAGTCGTGAATACATCGTACAGCAAAATCTCAATAATACGCTCGCCATCGTGAAAGGACAATGGAAGTACATCGAACCGAGTGACGCCCCCGCCATCGAATACTGGACAAAAATGGAACTGGGCAACGACAGGCATCCCCAGCTGTACGATTTATCCGCCGATCCATCGGAGAAAAACAATGTAGCGAAACAGCATCCGGAGGTTGTCAGAGAGTTGTCCGAACTGCTTGAATCGGTAAAGACAAGATAACCAATGAGAATAGCAGATTTGTATTATTTTGTATCAATCTTGAATAATTCTATCCATATGAGAACAATCAATGCGTATATCTTTGCCATCGTAAATTCAACAAAATCACTTAATTTTTAATATATGAAAAAACATCTATCCAACCAGACAAGAAAAAGGATGCTCTCCATTTTGGGAATGCTCCTGCTTTCTGTTCCATTTGTGCTTGCACAAGTACTTGTCAAAGGTACTGTGAAGGATAATCTAGGAGAAGGTGTTCCCGGAGCCAGTGTTCAGGTAAAAGGCACTTCGCAGGGAACGATCACCGACCTTGACGGTAAATTCACTCTTAACATCCCCCAAAAGAACGCTACCTTGGTTATCTCCTTTATCGGCTACGTCACCGTAGAACAAAAGGCGGACTCGCAAAAACCAATGGTCATCACATTAAAAGAAGATACTAAAACGCTGGACGAAGTAGTGGTTGTCGGCTATCAGGAAGTACGCCGCCGTGACCTTACAGGTTCCGTGGCGAAAGCCAACATGGCGGATGTACTTACTGCCCCCGTCGCTTCATTCGACCAGGCACTCGGCGGACGTATCGCCGGAGTCAACGTAACCTCGGGCGAAGGCATGCCGGGCGGCAACATGAGCATCGTGATCCGTGGTAACAACTCACTGACACAAGAAAACTCGCCGCTGTTCGTTATCGACGGTTTCCCGATAGAAGATTCATCGGCAGCCAGCACGCTGAACCCTTCCGATATCGAGTCGCTCGACTTCCTCAAAGATGCGTCGGCTACGGCCATCTACGGTGCGCGCGGTGCCAACGGTGTTGTCATCATCACCACCAAGAAAGGTAAGGTAGGACGGGCACAATTATCCTATGACGGTAGTTTCGGTGTGCAGCACGTCACCCGCACTATTCCGATGATGGATGCTTATGAGTTTGTCAAGCTACAGAATGAAATGTATCCCACCGTCGTTGCCGGCTCATACCTGATGAACTACGAAGGCAAGCAATGGACACTGGACGATTATAAAGACATACCGCAATATAACTGGCAGGACGAGATATTCAAGACTGCCTGGCAGCAGAATCATACAGTCAGACTTGCCGGTGGTACGGAAGGTGTACGCTACAATGCTTCCTTATCTTACTTCGATCAGGACGGTACGCTGATAGAAACCGGTTACAAACGTATGCAAGGACGTATGAACACAGTAGTCCGTCGCGGCAAACTGAACATGAGTCTGACCACCAACTATTCACGCTCTATCCAGACAGGTAGTACTCCATCATCCACTTCTTACAGTGGTATGAACAACCTTTTCTATAGCGTATGGGGATACCGTCCGGTGACTTCCCCCGACACTCCGCTCAGCTTCCTGATGGATAGTTCAACGGACAACGCCGTAGATTCAAGCAACGACTACCGTTTCAACCCGATCAAATCGCAGAAGAACGAGTACCGGAAGAGCTACACCAACAATCTTCAGATGAACGGATTCGCAGAATACGAAGTACTGAAAGGACTGAAACTGAAAGTTTCCGCCGGATATACTTATGATTCACGCAAGCAGGATCAGTTCAACAACTCGAATACCCGCTACGGAGGTCCTACCTCTACAGATAAAGTGAATGCTCAGGTAACCCGTCAGGAACGCCTGACATGGCTGAACGAAAACACCCTGACTTATCAGACTAACATCAAAAAGAAACACTTCCTCAACGTATTGGGAGGTATCACATTCCAGAACTCGGACTATGAGATTTATTCATTCCGCACAACGCACATCCCCAACGAATCACTCGGTATGGCAGGCATGAGCGAAGGACAGGCAGGTACTACCACTTCGGCAAAGTCTTCATGGGCGATGTTATCATACCTCGGACGTGTGACTTACAACTATATGTCTAAATATTACGCTACCGTTTCTTTCCGTGCCGACGGTTCTTCCAAGTTCAACAAGGACAACCGTTACGGATACTTCCCTTCCGGTTCTCTCGCATGGAGCTTCTCGGAAGAAGAATTTATGAAGCCGTTGAAAAGTGTACTGTCCAGCGGTAAGGTTCGTCTGAGCTGGGGACTCACGGGTAACAACCGTATCGGCGAATATGATTATTATGCGCTGCTGGCGGTATTGAAATCAAGAGTCGGTTCGTATACATCGACAAACTCCCTCCCAAGCGGCGTCTATCCATTCGACAATGATGCGACGAATGCAGGTGTTGTTCCTACTTCTCTGCCCAACAAGGATTTGAAATGGGAAACAACCGAACAATGGAACGCAGGTCTCGACCTCGGATTCTTCGACGAACGCATCGGTATAACGATGGATATTTACCGGAAGACCACCCGCGACCTGTTGCTGGACGCTTCCCTGCCTTTTTCTTCGGGTTATTACAGCGCTACCAAGAATATCGGTAAAGTACGTAACGATGGTCTGGAACTTAGTCTGAACACCGTCAACTTCCAGACACGCGCCTTCAAGTGGACGACTAACTTCAACATTTCATTCAATAAGAATAAAGTACTGGCATTGTCGGAGAATCAGACAGCCTTGCTGACTGCCGCGCAATTCGACCAGAACTACAACGGTCAGTCCAGCTACATCGCCAAAGTCGGTCTGCCGATGGGACTGATGTATGGTTATGTCTATGAAGGTACATACAAGTACGACGACTTCAACAAATCGGGTAACTCATACAGCCTGAAACCGGGAGTGCCCCACTACTCTACTGAGACCAACACTCAGCCGGGTATGCCCAAATATGCCGACCTTAACGGAGACGGAGTAGTTGACTCCAACGACCGTACGATTATCGGACGCGGACTTCCGATACATACAGGTGGTTTCACCAACAACTTTGAATATAAAGGCATCGATCTGAGCATCTTCTTCCAGTGGTCATACGGCAACGATATCATGAATGCCAACCGCCTGTTCTTTGAAAGCTCCAACAACCGTTCACGCGAATTGAACCAGTTCGCCAGCTATGCCAACCGCTGGACACCGGAAAATCCGACCAGTGACATCCCTGCGGCTACCAACTCCTCTTCCAACCGTGTGATCTCTTCACGCATCATCGAAGACGGTTCGTACCTGCGTCTGAAGAACGTAACAGTAGGCTATACCTTCCCCGCCAAGCTGGTGAAGAAATGGAAGATAGACAAAGCACGTGTTTACGTTGCCGCACAAAACCTGTGGACATGTACCGGTTATTCCGGTTATGATCCGGAAGTATCTGTACGCAACAGTGCGCTCACTCCCGGTCTGGACTACTCTTCCTATCCGAGAGCATACTCTATCAGCTTCGGTGTAAGCCTGGGATTCTAAACGGATAATGATAGTAACAGTTAGAAAAAAGAATTCGATTATGAAAGCATTAAAAATAACAATCATAGCTCTATTGGCAGGTTTCAGCATGGCATCCTGTGACTTTCTGGACAAAGAACCTACCAAACTGACGCCGGAGAACTACTTCAACACCCCCGCTGAAGCCAACTCCTTCCTGACAGGCATCTACGCCATACTGTCGCAACCTACTTTCTACGGCGGTGACTATATGTACCTCGTAGCCGGTGACGACTTATCCCACTACGGAGGTAGCGGACGCGGTCCCGCATCTACCGGACTGATCTGCAACAACGCCACCACCAGTGACAACGCCGTGACTGCCTTCTGGTATGCCCTCTATTCAGGCATCAACCGTGCCAATATGTTCCTCGAAAACATCGACAAAGTAAACGGTTTCGATGCAGGCGTCAAAGAACAGTACATCGCCGAAGCCCGCTTCCTGCGTGCATTCTATTATTTCAATCTGGTAGAGTGCTGGGGAGATGTTCCTTTCAAAACAGTTTCAACTCAAAGCGTTACCAACCTGAATATCCCGCGTACGGACAAGCAGGAAATCTATGACTTCATCATCTCCGAAATGGCAGATGCCGCCGAGACTGGTCTGAAATCGGCCTCCGATCTTGCTTACAAGCCGGGACGTATCTCCCAGTCTACCGCATGGGGCATACTGGCACGTGTATATCTGTTCCGTGCAGGCGAGCATTACCGTGAAGGTCGCAATGCCACACAGGCCGAAAAGAAAGACCATTTCGAAAGAGCCAGCTTCTACGCCCAAAAAGTAATGACTGCTGGTCACAAACTGGCTGCCAACTACTGGGACCCTTTCATCGATATGTGTTCCGACAAGTATAACACCACTGCCAACGAAAGCATCTGGGAAGCCGAATTTGCAGGAAACAACACTTCGGATACACAAGCCGAAGGCCGTATCGGTAACATCATCGGACTGGCCGGTCCGGATCTGTCCTCCAAAAGCGATGTGACAGGAGCCAAGGACCCCGGATATGGCTATGCCTTTATCTACAGCACTCCGAAACTGTACAACCTTTATGTGAACAACGGGGATACCAAACGTTTCAACTGGAGTATCGCTCCGTTTGAATACAAAGAAGCCGGAGGCAAGAATACAGGCGTTACCCATCGTGAATTTGAGCAGGGCAAACTTGCTGAAGTAATGTCCCAATACGGTCAGCAACGCGGAACTTACCAGTACGCAGATGACACAGAAAAGACCACAGCCACCAAGAACTTCAGCCGTATGTGCGGCAAATACCGCCGTGAATACGAAGCGGATAAGAAAGACAAGAACTATACGTCTATCAACTTCCCGATCCTGCGCTATGCTGACGTACTGCTGATGATTGCAGAAGCGGAAAACGAAGCGAACAACGGCCCTACCACTCTGGCTTACCAATGTATGAAGGAAGTAAGAGAACGTGCCGGATTGAACGAGCTTCCCGACATGACGCAGGAAGAATTCCGCCAGACCGTGAAAGACGAACGTGCCATGGAACTTTGCTTCGAATACACCCGCCGTTTCGACCTGATCCGCTGGGGTGAGTATGTGAAGAATATGAGAGCGTTGGTAACCGAAGCACAATCCGGCAACAACTGGACGCAGGGACCTACCAACGTATATACCTACTTCAACATCTCCAGCACTTACAACTACTTCCCGATTCCGGATGCGGAAATGAGTGTGAACAAAGATATCACACAGAACAATCCGGGTTGGTAATCACAGTATTCATCGATAAAAGCATCATAGATTATGAAAACATATAAACTCATAGCCATCTGTATAGCAAGCCTCTTCTTCGGGGCTTGCAGCGACGGGCTGGACGAAGCGGTAGGTCTGCACGTAAAGGTGGCAACCAACGAAAATGTAAGCTTCGACGGACAGATCATTACTGCCAAGAAAGGCACTCCGATAGAGTTCATCCTTTCGGGCGATCCGGACTTCCTGACATTCTTCAGTGGAGAAGCGGGCAGCAAATACGAATATCGCGAACGCGAAACGATTGATCCTTCACAGATCAAGTCGTCTATGCTGAACTTCTCTATCTGGTTCCAGTACGGTAACCCGAGCACGACATTGGAGAAACACGTATATATCTCCGACGAATTCACCGGATTATACAAGGATAATTTCGAAGCTGACTCTTTGCTCGTAGAGCAATTTGAGAAAGACGGCAAATGGAAAGAACTGGTTCCGCAGTCCGCATTCCCGACAGCGGCGGTAGGCAATGCCGATCTCGCCACTCCATACAGTTTTGATATGAAAGAATACATGGGCAAACGGATTGCAATCGCTATCTGCTACCGTGGCATTGACAATACAGTGGCACAATCCAAGATGTATTTTGAGCGGATGCGCATCAATAATGTGATGACGAGCGGACAGGAAGCAGAATATTCTGCCGGTTCTTTCGGTTTTACTCCGATCAATATGAAGAACAAATGGAATCTGAAGGATCAGACCAGCATGACCAAAGACCGTGAATACGAGACAGTTACCAATAACGTATCCGGTATCTGGAACCTGACAGGTGTAGGCGGCGGCTCCTTCTTCATCCATAGTACGAATGCCAACGATCCGCTGAAATACAGCTGGCTGGTTTCCGATCTGATTACCGTTAACTCTTGCAGTCCCGATCAGGGAACGAAAGTAAAGGATATTACCCAGCGTCTGGATAAGTACACATATACCTACAATCAAATTGGTATCTACAACGTGACATTCCTCGCTCGTAATGCCAATATCGATCATTCCTCCACGACTACTTACCACATGGTGGTAAACGTAGTGGAATAACAATAAACGAATAAAATAATAACTAATACATTATATCTATGAATTACTTTAAATCAATCATGTTAACCGCATTTGCGCTGTTTGCATTGGCAGCGTGCGATACAGACGACTTGAGAGACGATGTTGACAATCTGAAAGACCGCGTAGAGTCTTTGGAAGCACAAGTCAGTCTATTGAACGATAACATGACAGCTATCAAGCGACTGCTTGAAGGTGGTCAGACTATCACAGAAGTGACGAATACAGACGGTACATATAAACTGAAACTGAGTAACGGAGAAACCATCTCACTGACACAAGGCTCAAAGGGAGAAGTAGCTTATCCTGAGATTACTGTCAATGACGAGGGTCAATGGGTAGTGAACGGTGAAGTATTGATGCAGAATGGTACACCTGTTCAGGCTGTGGGCACTCCCGGTAAGGATGGTATAGCTCCCAAGTTCCGGATTACGGACGAGGGAAGTTTCTGGCAGGTAAGTTATGATAACGGAACCAGCTGGGAAGACGTACTCGACACAGACGGTCAAAAGGTTTCTGCTGTCAGCGATGGTTCCGGAGGAAGTAGTGCAGACTCTTTCTTTGAGGAAGTATACGTAGATTCAACCGGGGAATTCTTCGTTGTCAAACTGAAAGGACAGACGGAAGCTATCTCTATCCCTATCGTAAAAGACTTGCTTTGCGAAATCACCGAACCGGAAACCGGAATGAAGAACGGATACTGGGAAATAGGCTATGGCAAGACTGCCACTACAACCGTGAAAGTGAAAGGTGAAAACATCATCGTTACTGCTCCTGCCGGATGGGTGGCTACTGTAAGCGAAGCGGATGAAACGACCAATGTAGCTACATTGAGCATTACAGCTCCGGCAAACGCAATGAGTACACGTGCAACGGCGGATAACGGTTCCGACGTAACAGTGCAGGTTAATAAGGGTGCCAGTTGGGCGGTTGCCAAGATTCAGGTGAAGGCTGTAGAGGTAGTTGACAGCTACTATGCTTTATATAATAGCGGAGCCACATTTACGGTAAATGGAATTGAAGTAAATAATACTAAATTCGAGAATGCAACATACATTGATACTGATCAGACAATCACTACTCCAGGCATCTATTTTATCAAAGGAGGAGTTACAGTCAACTATAACAGCACCACAAATGCCGCTAATTTGCTTTTCATCGGAGATGATTCACAAAACATCAGTACAGTGGCAATTACAGGAAATTATATCAGACTCAGACAAAATACCGAAACTGGACATTTCTTGTGTAAAAACATTGTATTTAAAGCAGCCGAAGGATTCACTAATTATCTGTTTACTGTTTATGCAGACGAGTCATTTGCTAACGTAGCTTTTGATCAATGTCAGATTGCACTCAATGGCAAACCTGTAAGTGCCATTACTAACGACAAAAGGAGTATTGCCAATTTCAGCATGGAAAATAGTACAATCAAGATAACAGCTGTTACACAACAGTTTATTATCAATACCAGCAGTAATAAGAATCAGGATTATGGCAATGTCATCTTTAGAAACAACACATTCTATTGTCCGTCAGGTAAAGTAAATCAATTGGTTTTATTCAATGGTTCAGCTTCAGGTATAGCCAATCTAACCATAGAAAACAATACATTTATAAACTTGGAAACAAATACCGGTGGCTACGTAAACATAGGCAATCTGGCGAAAACCTCTATTAAAAATAATATCTTCTGGACAAATACAGACGGAACAGGTAATGTAGTCATCATTCGTCCTCAGATAACATCCCCAACAGGAGATATTTGCGCAGATAACCTCCTTTACAAAACTATGACCTATAACTGGCAAATGTTCTATGGAGGCAAACTACCGTTTGAAGGAGCAGAAGAACTGAAAGCATTAACATCCAATCCGTTCGACGGCGGCACCTTCGACCTCGCCAACGGTATCTTCGTTCCGAATGCAGAATATGCCGAATACGGTGCAACCAACTAATATCGACTAACGTATGAAAAAAGTAATATCAATCATATGTATCACCCTCCTCGTCGCACTTTACTCGTGCGACGAACGGGATGATCTGCGCTCCGACATTGACAACCTGAAAGAACGGGTAGCCAATCTGGAAGCGAGCATAGAACAGATGAACTCGGACATCAGCAACTATCAGCAGATGGTTGAAGGTAAGATTCTGGTGGTGGGATATAGCAAGGATGAACAGGACAACTATACCATCGAACTGAGTAACGGCGAAACTGTAACCATATACAGCGGCAAAGTAGACATGAACGACATGCCTTTGTTCAGCGTCAACGCGTCAGGTCACTGGGCATATACCATCAACGACATGACCACCGAACTGCTCGTTAACGACAAACCGGTAAGCGCCATCCCCGAAGCGGGAACAGCAGGCGTCACCCCGAAACTGAAAGTAGATGCAAACGGTTTCTGGCTGATCTCTATTGACAACGGAAGCACCTGGAACAAACTGGGCAACAACCAGATTGCCGACGGAACGCAAGCCGTTGCCAACGCAAGTTCCCTGTTCAGCAACGTGACCATCGACGAAGCGACCGGGCAGATCACCTTTACCATCCGTGCCGACAACAGCCAAGTAAAAGTCCCCATCTACGGAAAAGACTTCTACCTGACAATCAAGTATGAAGGCACAGCCACTTTCGGTCTGGGACAAAAGCAGGAGTTCGTGGTAGAACAAGCCAACGTGGAAACAGCC
>ERZ1643251.3118-NODE-3118-length-15800-cov-5.481931_pt1 | contig 15800 bp, 16 predicted proteins | sample MGYA00579261_ERZ1643251 | MGnify/ENA primary metagenome ERZ1643251 (study PRJEB29033, sample SAMEA4952267) | chicken gut metagenome | biome: Broiler Chicken; feature: Gastrointestinal Tract; material: Caecum | place: Ireland | collected 2018 | study: Broiler...
GGTCGGCTTTCGCCTCAGCATATCCGAGAAAATACCCTTTATCCCGTTCGCTCATATTAGGAAGCGCTTCTGATATCTTCTGGATGATTCTTTTTTCTTTTTCACTCATTCTGTTATCACCTCCTTGTCTTGTGATATAATCTCCTTACAGGCACTGCCATGCCGAGTATTATGAAAGGAGACCAGCCCATGACTCGAAAGCCCAAAAACACAAAACTTGATTTTAAAGTTGTTCATGATATGGCGATTTCATTTGCATCCGCCAGAATGAATGACTACAAATACCCAGACGACACAGATCGCGACGAACTCAGGGAATTTCGCTACTCAAACTTTTTGACAGACTATGCCTTTGTAATCAGCCAATACCAAAAAGCTATTGAGTGCACTCCGTCTGATTCTGCTGTGCCTAACGGAAACGCTTTAAACATTTCAATCACTCTTTTTGACTCGATACTTAAACTTAGTTCAAATTCCGACTAATTATTTGTTTTTGATCCAGTATCTAGGTTGTCTATCATGCGATTTACCAGAATCATACTATCTCTTAATTCTGATTGAACGCTGTCTGTAGTCTTGTGCTTAAGCTCCGCGTTATTTCGTATAGCTCGGAGCTCTTTTCTTATCTGAATGAGCTCCCGCAATATCTCTTTTAGAACTTTCAAACTTCTACTTCCTCCTTTCCCGAATCACGGTTTTCCCCATTGTCCGTTTTATCGGACATCCTCTCTGCTACACTACTCAAGGAAGTACTCAATGGATACCCCGAAGTAGTTGGCAAGGATTTTGAGCTTCTTCATCTTTGGTCTACTCCTTCCTGACTTCCAATCGGAAAATGTAGATTTAGTGATTCCTGTATCTTCTGATACACGATAATCTGTTAGATTTTTTGAATCTCTTATCTCTGCATATTTTTCGTACATTAAAATAATCACCTCTTTTCCGAACTTTCTATTGATTTTAGTTCGGAAATCAGATACAATATATTTACCAGATACATTGACAAGAATTAAATTATAATTCCGTTTTGATTTCCGAACTTTATAGCTTTATTATAGTGCGGATATCAGAACTTATCAATAACTTTTTGTACTGATTTCAAAACTTTTTTATGAGGTGTGTTATGTATGAGATTTATTGCAAGTTAAGAGACGCAAAAGGCATGAAAGATGCGGACGTAGCACGAGAAACAGGAATTACAAAGTCAACTTTTTCTGACTGGAAAAACGGAAGAAGTAATCCAAAAGATGCTAAACTCAAAAAAATAGCAGATTTGTTTGAAGTATCGTTAGACTATCTCCGCACTGGTGAGAAAACTGTCAACGGTGAAAAGTACTATGTAAATGAAAAGACTGCGGAGATGGCGCAAAAATTATTTGAGAACAGCGATCTCCGTGCCCTATTTGACGCCGCGCAGGACGCTTCACCCGAGGACTTAAAAACTACTTACGATATGCTTATGGCATTAAAAAGGAAAGAGCGTGGTAATGATGAATTTTGATTATCAGATTTTTTTCATGGACGGGATGACCGTAAATGAAATGGTAACCGAAAATGAGGACGGTTCATTCACTATCTTTGTGAACAACAACTTGTGTGATAGCAAAAGACTTAAAGCTATCAATCACGCGATCAGTCATATTAAGAATCGCGATTTTGATAAAACAGATGTACAAGAAATCGAATCATCTGCTCACGAATGATGAAATGTGGTGTTTCTCTGAAATTACAAGAGAAAAGAGGTAATATTTATGGGATTAGGAGATATTTTTAAAATCGGAAAATTTAAAAACGAAATTGCCCGTCTTCAACAAGAAAACCAAGTGCTTATTTCAGACATCCAAAGCTTACAAAGTGCCACTTCCAAAATGCGCAGTCAATTAGATGAGATTGGTGCTTTCGATTATTATAAAATAAAAGAAATGATCGTTCAGCTCCAAAAAGAGTATGATGATAAACAAGCCAAACTCCAGAAGGAATATGAACAAAAAGAACGCGATGGCGAAGAAAACCTTCGTAAACATTTATTTGATCTGGAACACTTAGTATCTGACCGCCAAGCAAAAAGTCAAGAAGTTTTAGACAGTTTAACGGAGCTTCGTCTCCAAGAAGCCAAGGTATCGAAAAACCTTAAAACGCAGACAAATAAGCTTACTCGTTCAAAAGAACTGGTAAAGGCAATAAATTATACTTTTGAAAAATATCTTAATTATGAGCCGTCACAAAGCAGTATCAAACTACCAGACAATGACTTAAACGATTTAGAGGAAATAAGTCCATCTATCATGCTCAAGCTTCATTGTATGGATGTTAAAGATCTTCGTAAGGCTTATCGGGATAATGACAAGCAGATAAACTCTGTCCTTGAGAAATATGCCGCGAGATATACCACAAAGGCTAATCAGGCGATTTACAAGCTTATGGTAATTGCTTTGAGGGCCGAGTTGCAGAACATATTGTATAATCTGAAATATGAAAAACTCAATAAAGCGATCGAAGATGTAAAAACTGTCACTCAGAAATATCTGAAAGTCGCGGGAGACGGGAACCAAAGCATCGCCGGAACCCTTACAAAATTTATAGGAGAAATTGAATACCTCTTTATCAATGCCGTGAAAATTGAATACAACTACTATGTCAAAAAGGAACAGGCACGACAGGAGCAACTTGCTATTCGTGAACAGATGCGACAAGAGGCAGAAGAACGTAAAGCGCTTGAAGCTGAACGAAAAAAGGTTGAGCAGGAAGAGTTCAAATATCATGCTGAAATTGAAAAACTCAAAACACAAATGGCGGAAGCCAGAGATGAAGAGCTTGAAAAACTCAACGCCCGAATTCTTGAACTACAAAGCCAATTGGCGGATGTGGTCATTAAAAAGGAAGAAATTTCTAATCTTGCTAATGGAAAAGCTGGTAATGTTTACGTTATCAGTAATTTAGGATCATTTGGAGAAAATGTATTTAAGATTGGAATGACCCGAAGACTTAACCCGCAAGATCGTGTAAATGAACTTGGAGATGCTTCTGTTCCATTTAAATTTGACGTACACAGCTTCATCTTTTCTGATAACGCGGTTGGACTGGAGAGCAAGTTACATGAAATTCTGAATGAAAAACGTGTCAACAAAGTTAACCGGAGGAAAGAATTCTTCTATACCACTGTTGATGAATTGGAAGAACTTGTAACACAGATTGAACCAACAGCGGAGTTTAATAAAACTATGTTGGCCGAGGAATTCAGACAGTCGCAGTCTGCCGAAGGCTTGTATACATCTGATTTTTCATTTGGCGAAGATGAGGAAGAATTACTGGGATAATTAAAGGCCCCGCCCCGGCACTGTCCGGGGCATCCACAAAAGAACAATGTATTTACCCGGGCAGCCGGGAGGGCGCGCATACCATCCGTCCTGAGTCTTGACAGGAGGATGATGCTTATGAGTACATATGAAGAATTTATGGTAATCATAGCTGTAGCTACACTTATCGTTGCGATTCTGAATTTGAAAAATAAGTAAGCCGCCCTGCTCCTTGGCCGGATGGGCGACTTACTAAGCTCGTTTTAATTCGCCGGGACGGATAGGTGTCCTCTATCTTCCGGCTGTCTTGTTAAGTACATTATAGCAAATGTACCTAAAAAGTCAACCGCCCCGATGCGTCAACACCGAGACGGTCAAGTAACACTCCGAAGAATGATACCGTAATTCCAAAGATATTGTATCATCTTTGGGGCAGCCTTACAATCCAGAACATCCGTTTTGAGATAGCTGTTATTTTTATACAATAAAGGAGATGATATTATGTGGGTAGAACAAACAAAAACAGGATTTAAGTACATAGAACGTTACACAGACCCTATGACGGGCAAATACAGGCGCGTTTCTGTTGTGCTTGAGAAAAACTCTCCGCAAGCGAGGAAACAGGCTCAGGCAACTTTAAACGAAAAAATAAGCAAGGCCCTGAACGAGAACGCAAGTGCGAAAGATCTGACTCTGGCGCAGCTGATTGATTTGTACCGTGCGGAGCAGAAGAAAACGGTCAAAGCATCAACATACACCCGGAATTACCACGCCTGTGAAACCTTAAAAAAAATTCTTGGCGGCGATGTCCTTCTTGAAAACCTAAACGCCGGTTATATCAGGAAGGCTCTTCTTGCAACAGGCAAAGATGCAGGTACGCTCAATGAGCATATGGTACGTCTTAAAGCACTTCTGCGCTGGGGGCATCGGAATGATTATATTAAAAGCATAGATTACTTAAATAAACTCGAAAGATTTTCCGATACGCCACACAGGGTAAAGATTGAAGACAAGTTTCTCGAGGGCGAGGAACTCCGCGAGCTGATCGGCGGCATGAAAGTTACAAAATGGAAATACCTGACAGAGTTCATCGCATTGTCCGGCTTAAGATTCGGGGAAGCAGCCGCAGTTGATGTAAAAACCGATATCGACCTTAGCGCGAGGGAGATTCACGTTACGAAGAACTACGATTCTGTAAACGATGTTGTTACGACAACAAAGACAACTACATCTACAAGGGATGTCTATATGCAGGATGAATTGTATGATCTGTGCCGAAAGCTAAAAGCAGAGGCGCTCGCACTCGTGATCGGCGGTGCAAACCCGCTAGGGCTTCTTTTTCCCGGCGAAAATGGGAAGCATATACAATTTTATGCCTACAACAAATATCTGCGCGAAAACAGCCTCTCCGTGCTTCACAGAGCTATCACGCCTCACACACTCCGCCACACTCATGCAAGCTTGCTTATGGAAAAGGGCGTTGATGTTGATACGATCTCCGCGAGGCTTGGTCATACAGACAGCAGAATCACAAGGCAGATCTATCTCCACGTGACAAAACGGATGAAAGAAGAACAGAACAAACGCATGAAAAACATAATAATCATATGATTTGCCCCTTTTCTGCCCCTTTTTTCTTACCGGAAAAGAAAAATCCCTTGAAAACACGGGATTCTCAAGGGATAGTCCAATGCGGAAGATGGGACTTGAACCCACACGAGCGCATTGCTCACAAGATCCTTAGTCTTGCTCGTCTGCCAGTTCCGACACTTCCGCATTCCATATTGGATTGTCGTGATCCACACCTTATGGCGCTGACCACAAGTGATATAATACTATCTCAAACACAAAAAGTCAACCTTAAAACCCGATTTTTTTAAAGTCCGAAAATTGCATCTGTTTTCCAAAAAATTTAGAATATTCCGTCGTTTCCATCAAACTTAGGGATTCCATCGAAGCCTGTTTTGAGTTCTTCATCTGTCGGGATGTAGTCGCTCATCTTCCCGTCATTGAACGCCTCGTATGCGTACATATCAAAGTAACCTGTTCCGGTGAGTCCAAAGAGGATCGTCTTCTCTTCGCCTGTCTCCTTGCATTTTAACGCCTCGTCGATGGCCACCTTGATGGCGTGGCTGCTCTCCGGCGCCGGAAGGATTCCTTCCACGCGGGCAAACTGCTCTGCCGCCTCAAACACTGCTGTCTGCTCGACTGCGCGCGCCTCCATGTAGCCGTCATGATAGAGCTGGGAAAGGGTGGAGCTCATGCCGTGGTAACGAAGTCCTCCCGCATGATTCGCTGACGGGATGAAACCGCTTCCGAGTGTATACATCTTTGCCAGCGGGCACACCATTCCGGTATCACAGAAATCATAAGCGTACACGCCTCTTGTCAGGCTCGGGCAGGATGCCGGCTCTACGGCGATGAACTGATAATCCGCCTCGCCTCTTAACTTCTCACCCATAAATGGTGAGATCAGACCGCCTAAGTTTGACCCGCCGCCCGCGCATCCAATGATGATATCCGGCTTGATGCCGTATTTATCCATAGCGGTTTTTGTCTCCACGCCGATGACAGACTGGTGCAAGAGCACCTGATTGAGTACGCTTCCGAGCACATATCTGTATCCTTCCGTGTGGGTCGCCACCTCGACCGCCTCAGAGATCGCGCAGCCAAGGCTTCCTGTTGTCCCCGGATGCTCCGCAAGGATCTTTCTTCCTACTTCCGTTGTCTCGGACGGAGACGGTGTAACGCTGGCGCCGTATGTGCGCATCACCTCACGGCGGAAAGGCTTCTGCTCATAGGAGCATTTCACCATGTATACTTTGCAGTCCAGATCAAGATAAGAACACGCCATGGACAGAGCAGTTCCCCACTGCCCAGCTCCCGTTTCCGTTGTCACGCCCTTTAAACCCTGATCCTTTGCATAGAACGCCTGTGCGATGGCGGAATTGAGCTTATGACTTCCGCTCGTGTTATTTCCCTCGAATTTGTAATAGATCTTCGCCGGTGTCTGCAGCTTCTCCTCAAGACAGTAAGCACGGACAAGAGGAGCGGGACGGTACATTTTATAGAAATCGCGGATTTTCTCCGGGATCTCGATATAACGGTTGTCATTATCCAGTTCCTGTTTCACCAGTTCCTCGCAGAACACAGCGCCTAACTCCTCCGCTGTCATCGGCTGCAGGGTTCCCGGATTTAAAAGTGGTGCGGGTTTATTTTTCATATCCGCGCGGACATTATACCATTCCTTCGGCATCTCGCTCTCTTCAAGGTAAATTTTGTAAGGGATCTTCTTTTCACTCATCTTTCTTCTCCTTTCCGGGATGTATGGCTCTTTGTTGTTAGATAACAAAAAAGCTCTCATCCCATACAAATAATAAATATTGCAGGGACAAGAGCCATTATTCACAACTCCTGCGGTGCCACCCGGCTTGATGTAATCCTACATCCTCTCACGCATACTGACATATGCTCCTTTTCCTAACGAAGTACGGTCTCCGTCTCACCTACTAACCGTCACGCCATATCATTTCACACTGTTGCGCCTCCGGTATTCAGCTCGCCCTCAGAAGTCCATTCACCTCACCACTTGCCTGCCGCGATCCCACCACCCGCGGCTCTCTGTAAAGCAGTACCTTGAAGTTACTTGCTCTTCCTCACTGGTTTAAAAGAACTTTACCACGGCACAGTACGAATGTCAACCCCCATCTTACTCTCGTGGTGATATTTTTTATTCTCCAATTATATTCCCCGGAATTCCCAGAGTACGGATCTGACTCATGGCTTTATCAATGTATGTATATCCTTTTTCCATAAGAAATGCTCCATGAGACGGGAGAAGGATATCTGGGTGTATTTTCTCCAGTTTTCTGCAGGTTTCGATATACTTTTGCAAGTCACAGTCCCATATTGCCTGAAGCGCGATCTTACCATAATTGAACACTGAATCTCCTGAAAATAATATCTTCTTTCCATCGCAGACAGTCTCATAGCAGGCGTGACCGGCACAATGCCCTTCCATGCGCAAGGCTGTCAGGCAAAGCGAGCCAACCCGTATTGTTTCACCGTCTGATAACGCTTTCACTTCACAAGGCTGATAGCTGTAATCTTTTCCATATACGCCTGCCCCGATCGCTTCTTTCAGAGAAAGCGCATCAAGATCGCCTGTTGACACATATTGCGCTGTTTCGGAAAGCGCATACACTTCCGCGTCACAGGCACGGCTGAGAGCATAGGCGCCGCCCGAATGATCACCGTGTCCGTGTGTCAGCAGTATTTTACTTATCCTCTCCGGTCTGATTCCATCTTTCCTGATATTTTCCAGTATTCTTTCCGGCTCTATTCCTGCTCCCGCGTCGATCAGGACGCATTCTTCTCCCCCGTCAAGCAAGTATACCGTGCAATCTGTCTCTTCAGATATCCCAAATCCGGCCGTTCCTGAGCCGACGATGTAGATTCTTTCATGTATGCGCATATTCCCTCCTATACACTTTTCCCTTTTGCGTCAATATCGATCATACACTCAAACTCTCCATCGCGAAAGCCATATACACGATCTGCCAGATTGGTCACTACACAGGCATGATTCGGGATGATCTCTATCCTGTCTCCTATCCGGAGCGGATTCTCATCCTCTGTCCTCAGAAACGCATGTTCCTCATTCAAAGCATATATCTCTATTTCCGGCTGTCCGACGATGTAACCGTATCCCGGTCTGTGATGACAGGTGTCGCTTGTCAGACTTTTCGTCCCCACATCCGCTATCACAACATGCTTATCGGGTTTCGCCACGACTGTAGCAATCACTTTGAGAGCACAGTCCTCGGGGGTAGCAAGTCCCACATCCAGCTGCCCGCAATCATTGAAGATGTAATGACCGCTCCGTATCTCCGTGATCCCTTCCAGTTTTTCAGGGACCTTTCCTGTGAAACTCGATCCGGCGCTCAGCACCCGCATTTCAAACCCGTCGCTTTTGAGCATCTTTGCAGTCTGTATCAGGATGTCCCTCTCTTCTTCTGCATACGCTTCTATCTCATGGATATTGCGACTATCGTAAACCAGACCGCCATAGTACATCAGACCGACGATATTTATGCCTTTCAGTTCTCGGATGGACCGGGCGAACTGCAGCGCCGCTTCTCCCGGTTTTACGCCGCCTCTGTTCAGACCGCCGTCGATCTCTATTAAAACATCGACCTTAGATCCGCTTTTTTCAAAGGCATCACTTAAGCCGCGTGCGCCTTCAACACTGTTGACGATCGTGGACACAGCTACTGTCTCGGACAATTTCAACAGTCTTTTCAGCTTATCTTCTCCGATGATGGGATAAGCGACGAATATATCATCGATCCCGGCTTCTGCCATCACTTCTGCCCCTCCCAATTTCGCGACACAGATACCGCTGCATCCCGCTCTGACCTGAGCCTTTGCAAGGAAGCTCGATCTGTGTGTTTTCACGTGAGGTCTGTGCTTTAGTCCGTGTTTCTTCGCCTCTTCCAGCATCTTAGTGATATTTTGCCACGCGATATCCAGCTCAACCACAACGGCAGGTGTCGGAAGTTTTTTGAATCCTTCGGTCATTTCCTTATCTCTCCTCCTAATAAATCCATGATCATCGCCATATAATACTGTTCTGCCAATCTAATCTGATCTTTCTCTACATACTCGTCAATAGTGTGCGCCTGATCCAGACTCCCCGGTCCGCATATGATCGTCGGTATTCCCTTCTCAACGAGAAAACATTGTTCACAGGAAGCGCCGAAAGCAATCGGCTTTTGTTCCCTTTTTAAAACCTTCTCTCCGACCTTACAACACCTCTGCACATACTTGCAGGAAGGATCTGTTTCTCCACCCTTCATATAAAAATGTTCTGTGATCTCATATTCCCCACAGCCTTCTAATGCTTTTTCTTCAAGTTTACGGCTTTCTTCCAAACCCATCCCGGGCAGGATACGGAAATCTGTCATAATACGCACACGCTCTGGGATCACATTGTCTTTTTCATATCCATTTATCATCGTCACGGCAATACTTGGAGATGGGAGCAAGGGGTGTTTATACGACTTTAATGTATCATTTAACCTGAAAATTGAATCCACTGCCTTTGCACTGTTTCGGACTGCATTGCTCGCTTCGGACGGAAGGGCCGCGTGCTGGGGATAGCCTATGATATCTATATAATCCCTAAGAGCGCCTCTGTGTGCAACGGCAACCTGAAGTTCCGTCGGTTCCCCGATCACAGCGAATACCGCCTTTTGTTCTGATCCCAGAAAGTGACGCATTCCCAGATTCCCGCATTCTTCATCAGCCACAAAGACGAGCGTGACTTTTCCCCGCAGAGGTATCTTCATTCTCGCGACATTTAATAACGCCGCGCACATTGCGGCTACTCCGCCCTTCATATCCGCGGTGCCGCGCCCGTACAGCTTACCGTTCTTTTCTGTCAGCTCAAATGCCGGCATGCTCCATCCTCCCGCCGCCGGAACCACATCCAGATGGCCGCACAAAAGGATCTCCGGCCCGCCATCACCGTATGAAGCGATGACATTCGCCCGTCCATTACCGACATCCTGTATCCACGCGCTTAGATGGTTTTCGAGAAACAGACGGCAAAGATATTCTGCCGCGGTTTTTTCATTCCCGGGTGGATTCGACGTATCAGTACGCACCAGTTTTTCCAGTATCTCAAACACAAGATTATCTGCCATATTTGTCCTCTGAATCCAAAATATTCGTTATCTTATAGTAGTTTAAATATCTGTCATATAAATGATCGTACAGCTTTTTATTCTCGTCTGACGGGTCCTTTCTTTCCTGAATCTTAAGACAGTTTTCTGCTGTTGCTTTCGCGTCTTTAAAAATCCCTGCTGACACTCCTGCTATGATGGCTGCACCGACGGTCGATACATCGGACTGCTGGGAAATATCCGCAGGTATTCCGAATATATCCGCTATGATCTGCGGCCATATGCCGATGCGGACCCCGCCTCCGCCCAGAAGGATCTTTGAAACGCCGCTCATCTCCCTGAAAGCCTCAAATGTCTGCCGCAGATTGTATGTGATACCCTCCAGCTCGCTTCGGAACACTTCTGCCCGTGTGGTATTCATCCTCATTCCGATCACATGCTGACGGTCAGACGCGCAGAAATACGGCGATCCACTCCCTGCAAGGAACGGAATTGTTATCATCCCTCCGCTGCCTGCCGGAACAGATTCTGCCTCTTTTGACAGCTTTGCAAGCATCTCATAATCGATCTGACCCTTTTCTGAAAGAATCCCTGATATCCAGTTTACTGCTGCCCCGCCGTTAAAGTGCGAGCCGAGCGCGAACATCTTCCCTTTCTCTACACAAGGATGAAATGTAATCTGCCCGTAATATTTCTCATTGATCCCCGGCACGACAGACAAATACGTCGCGCATGTTCCCAAGGTCAGCGCGGAATCTCCGTTTTCCCACAGACCGGCCCCCAAAGCGGCACATGCCATGTCCGCGGCCCCTGCCACTACCGGAATTCCTGCTTTTAGTCCGAAAGCTGCTGCCGCCTCCTTTGTCACGCTCCCGCATCTGTCATAAGGACTTCGAACAGTAGGAAACATCTCCTTATCAAGACCGCTCTTGGCTATGATCTCCTCGTCCCATTCCGCTTTTCCCGGCTGCGTACACAGCGAATTGTACGCATCCGTGTACTCTGTCTCACAAACTCCTGTAAGACAGTAGCGCAGATAGTCTTTGGCAGAAACCCATACTTTTGTCTTTGCGTATATATCCGGTTTTTCTTCATACAACCACAAGAGTTTTGGAAGCGAGAAAGCGTTATTGACAGTATTTCCCGTTCTCTCTTTTATGAGTGGTCCGACCCGTCTCTCGAGCTCGTCACATTGTCTTTGGCTTCTGGAGTCTGAAAGCATGATGCACGGATATAGTACCTCTCCCTTGTCATCCATTAGTACAACACTGCTCATATGCCCAGAGAAAGATATTACTTCTACAGATTTTATATCCACTGCTTCAGAAAGTTCGGATACGCCCTTTTTCAGGGCATAAAGCCAATCTGCCGGCTTTTGTTCCATCCACCCCTTCTCATTTACATATGTCGGATATTTTTCAGCGACCACACAGACCGTTTTTGCTGACTCGTCCATGAGCATCAGTTTCATCTGCGTAGATCCCAGATCGACAGCCAGTATATATGACATCCTATTTCTCTCCCTTTAATATCTCACAGATATTTTCCACCACTGCATCAATGATCTTTTTCCCTTTTTCCGCGCTGGCTTTTGTCGCGTCTCCAAGCACTGCCGTATCCATAAATTCATCCCACCTGACAGGCGTATATTCATAGTCTTTAGGGAAAGATACTTTTCGACAGACCGCTTTCTCCATGTCTACCTTGTCCGGGGCAAGATACAGCATATAAGACGTCTCGATCTCATCCGCATGGAAGAATACGCCGTGACATCTGTCTGTCTCACACACCTGCTCTATCACCTCTGACGCTCCCGGATAAGTAAAATAATAAATCTTCATGTCCAGACTGCCGTATGCTTTGCGTGCCACATTTTTAATCGCATTTCCATTTCCCACATGAGCATTGATGACAGCCAGCCGTTTGACTCCGGCTCGGCAGAGTCCCTTAGCGATCTCAAACAGATATTCCGTAAGGATATCATCAGGAATATTGATCGTTCCCGGGACATTTCCAAGTGACCACACCTGACCGTAGGGCACGCACGGGAGGATCACACACCGTTCATCTCCCAGCTTATGACTCACTTTCTCCGCGACTCCCTGTGCAAGCCGGCAGTCCGTATCAAGCGGAAGATGGTTCCCATGCACTTCGACAGCTCCGATCGGGAGCAGCGCCGTGATCCCCTCCCTTTTCAGGACACTTTCCGCCTCTTTTTGATTCAGATCACAATAATACATTATCTCACCTTCTTAAATGAAAAACATTCCCGTGGATTATTAATGAAAATGTTCTCCGCAAGTTTTTTGCCGTCGAGCCCCTGCATATCCGCCTCCTCTATCAGGCGCGGAAGCCATGTCTCTTTGATATACGGAAGGCCGACCGCATATGTATAACTATTATAATAGCTTCTCCTCGCCGTGTCACCACTGACAAGTATCTGTTTATCATACCCTCTCTTCGCGAGTTCCAATATACATTTTATCCTTGTGGATTCCGGATTGTACTTTACTTTAGCGATTCCGTCAAAACAAAGAAATGCTCCCGTATCCGCAAGTTTCAGGTGCATATAGGTATCCGGATTGCGGTCCATGTGTCCGAAGCTTACATTGTGCGGATCTACTCCCTCTTCCTTCAGATATTGCATCTGCTCCAATGCCATCGTTCCCGCTTCCGTATGGGAATGTACCGGAGCTCCCGTCTCAAGATGAGCTCTGCATACCGCACGGATCGTTTTGATCTCAAGGGGGCTGATGCTGTTATATCCTGTGCCAAACTTTACCTGTCCGCCTTTTACGGAGGTTCCCTGCATCCCTACATTTACCTCTTTCACGACAAAATCTGTAAGCTCCTGTATACTTGCGGTGTCAATCCACTCTTCATATGTGCGGTCTTCCCCCGGTATTTTAGCGTCCCATAAAAAGCCCTTGTTAAAACCTGCCGTACCGATGATCTGCATCCCTGTATGTACAGAAATGTCATATACTGCCTGCGGATCGCGCCCGTAATCAATCGCAGTCGCATCCACGATCGTATCCACGCCGCACTTTTTTGCTGCCGCGACCTCCTGTTCGCTCTTCACCACATCGTCAAGCAAAAAATCCTCCTGTCCTCTTTCCGCCCAATACGCCGGCCGGCACACAATATGTTCATGAGAATAAGTGAATCCTAATTTTTCCGGCGCTACATCACCTGTCATCAGTCTTACGAACGACATATCTTTTTCCTCCTGTCTATCTGTTTTTCTTTAACTGCATCTGATTGATAGCTACCATCACAGCAATCACAACACCCTGACTCAAATACTGCCCAGCGTTGGAAATACCAAGGATCGTCATCAAGCTCTGCAATATCACAATAATCATCACTCCCGGGAACGTTCCCTCAAGAGTGCCAATCCCGCCCACGAAAGCAGTTCCTCCGATAACCGCGGAGGCGATCGAATTCAAAGTATATTCCGTGCCGACTCCCATAGACGCCACACCGACATATGCGCTCAGCATCAAACCGGCAACGCCTGCCAGAACAGAAGTAAGCACATAAGCGGATATTACGATCCTGTCGGCATGATATCCCGACATCTTTGCCACAAGATTACTCGCTCCTGTAAAATAGAGCTTCTGCCCATAAACGGTTCTCCTCAATACAACTGACAGGACAAACCATAGGACGATCCAGATCAAAAACGCGACCGGGAATACTCCGATCCAGCCCTCCGCGATATAGCGGAAGGAATCTGGGATATTTCCGCTTGGTATTCCCTGCGTATACACATAATATCCGCCTTCTATGATGATAGACATCGCCATTGTCACGAGAAAGGGCTGCATTTTAAACTTTGTTATGATGATGCCGTTGACTAATCCGATCGCAACGCACAATGCCAGTGAAACAACAACTCCCTGAAAAATGTTTTCGCTGCTGCCTCTCATGATAGACGCGCATACGAGATTTACCATGGACATCGTCGCTCCTACAGACAGATCAAGTCCTCCCACCAGCAGGGCGAGAGTCTGTCCCATCGCCACGATCCCCAGAGGCGCCGCAGAACGCGCGATATTAAGCAGATGAGACGGAGAAACTGTACCGTTAGTAGATAGAAGAAATACAAGCACGATCACAACAAACAGAAGATATACCCCGTACGGGAAATTTGAATATCTTGTTTTTTCTCTAAATTTCTTCATCTATTTCATCTCCTTTCTTTTTATCTGAAAAATCATAAGAGATGCCACCAGTACGATCCCTTTCGCAATATACTGATAGTAAGGTGAAATTCCCAGATTATTCATTATGTTATTGATCAAAGTCAATATGATCGCTCCGAAAAACGCTCCGATGACGCTGCCGATACCACCGTTCATGGAAACGCCTCCCACTACCGCAGCGGCGACTGAATCCATCGCGTAGCTGTCGCCTACAAGCGGATTGCCCGTTGATATCCTGACAGATAGGAATACTCCGGCTACAGCGGCGATCATTCCGGATAGAACATAGACGATGACGATATTCTTTTTCACTTTGATTCCCGACTGCCGGGCATAATTTTCCCCGTTGCCGATGGCATACATATTCCGCCCAAACTGTGTATAGTGCATGACAATAAACAGAACCGCATACAACACGATCGCGAGGATGATTGATACATTGAGCACCCCGATCCTCGTTTTCATAAACGAAGCAAAATCCGTATTGACTTTTCCGCCTCCACTGGGCATCAGTATGAGACAGACTCCTTTTAAAAATGCCTGCGTTGATATCGTGATGATCATTGCGGGAATCTGGAATCTGACTACTCCGATCCCGTTGATCAGGCCGGTAAATGCCCCGACGCCAACGGCAAACAGGATACTCACTAAAATATCCGTCACACTGTCCCCGCTGAACATCGCCACCATGATCGTGCTAAATGAGATGATACTGCTCACAGACATATCAATCCCGCCGATAAATAACACTTTGCACTGCGCGATCGCCACTACGGACAGCACTGCTGCCTGCGCCGCGATATTCCTGATATTGTACGCATTCCTGAACGTCGGGGAAATCACTGCTGCGGCAACGATCATTACAAGCAGGACGACCATCGACGGAACAGCCTGCTTCACTTGTTTTTTTACGGATCCCGTCATCTGTTCTCACTCCCCTCTTTTTCATCAGAATTTTTCGCGCTGAACTGCATGATCCTCTCCTCTGTAGCTTCCTTCCCTGTGATATAGCCTGAAATCCTGCCCTCATACATGATGTAGATCTCATCCGAGAGCCCGATCAGCTCCAACATATCACTGGTAAATATGACCACACTGACCCCTCTTTGGGTCAGACTGCGTATCAGCTCATATATTTCGAGCTTACTTTGCACATCCACTCCGCGCGTCGGTTCATTCAGATAAAGAATCTCGGGATCTGTTTTGATCCATTTTGAAAATACGATCTTCTGCTGATTTCCACCGGAAAGATTCGACACCTTCATCTTCGGATGCCCAACTTTGATATTCAGTCTGCTGATCCCCTCTTCTGTCTCCTTATCTCCTGCATTTTTATTTATAAATCCAAATCTGGAGTTTCTTTTCCATATCATTGAGAGAATATTTTCCTGTACCGACAGAGAAAGACATAATCCTTCTGTCTTTCTGTCCTCCGGAACATAAGCAATTTTATTTTTTATGGCGTCTGCCGGAGAATGTATCTTCACTTTTTTCCCGTCGATCAGGTAATCGCCGCCCGTAAAATGGGCAAGTCCGAAAAGAGCCCTGCTCAGCTCTCTCTGTCCCTGTCCTTCCAGCCCGCCTATGCCCACGACAGTCCCCTCGGGCAC
>ERZ1643251.3120-NODE-3120-length-15793-cov-6.633308_pt1 | contig 15793 bp, 14 predicted proteins | sample MGYA00579261_ERZ1643251 | MGnify/ENA primary metagenome ERZ1643251 (study PRJEB29033, sample SAMEA4952267) | chicken gut metagenome | biome: Broiler Chicken; feature: Gastrointestinal Tract; material: Caecum | place: Ireland | collected 2018 | study: Broiler...
CCGTTGTGAGGGAGGCGACTTAAAAATTGCTCGCCCATCTTTGTATTGCTATAATTTTTAGCAATTTTTTTAGCAGCAGGAACGCGTAAATATATGTCGTTTTTTTTAGGAACTATGCATGAGGAAAATTTTGCATAACCTTCATCTTTATAATTTTGTATTGCTCTTTCAACTTCATTCATAGGATTATGGTACAATAATAAAATAAAAAAAGCAAGTTCTACTTGCTTAAATCAAAATCTTCATTTGATAAATTTTCGGCAAAATCTTTAAGATTTAAAAGTCTTTGTTTCTCTTCGTTCGTCATCTCTTTGTGCTTTAAGAATTTATAATAAATTTCTAAATCGCGTCTGTTGGCATGTGAATCACCTTTCACAAAGTAGATGTGAATAAACAGGGCCAACTTCCTAAGCTCCATTGGTGTTACGTAACCATATTCTGCAGAAGGTGCATAGTATGTAAATGGTTTAAAACGTTTTTGGGAGTCTGGTTGGACCAAAAGTTCGTGAGGTCTTTCCACATTATTTATGTCAGATACTTCAATAGCTTTTTCATATTCGTTTTTTGGAACAACATAGTACTTATCGCGATGTTTGAGTAAAAGCACATAGTGATTCGAAATCAGATCTGCTTGCATAGGTGTATCAAAGTCATAATCTCCACCAAAACGTGACGCGCTGTATAGTTTTGCCACATAGAGCATACTTGTTGGACGAGCCTGAAGTGTTGGATCTTTTGAAAACCTAAATAAATTTAAAATATTCATATTTCCTCCTTTTTTGCCCGAAGAGAGTATCACAGTAATGAGATTTTGTCAAGAAAAATTTTTTAGCCAAAATTTCTGAGCATTTTTTTCAAAAATTGCCTCTACTGCTTTATTGTCGTACCCAAGCAAAAACATCTGTTGTCTCACTTTCTCCATATCTTGATAATTGTTTATCCCTATGGGCAAATCTTTTGTACCATAAAAGTCACTACCTATTGCCAAATGCTCATAACCAAAATTTTGAACAAAGTAATCAATATTTTTAACTATATCAAAAATTTTTACTAATTTTTTTGTAATATATTTGCCAACAAAAAACAACCCTACAATACCATCGCATGAAATTATATCTTTAATTTGCGAATATGCGAGATTGCGTTTGTCACTTACAACATCACAAAATCCAGTATGTGAACATATAAAAGGTTTTTGAGCAACCTCCACCAATTGTGCAAAAGATTTGTAATTCAAGTGAGCGCAATCAATCAAAATATTGTTTTGTTCTAAAATGTGTACAAGTTTTTTACCCTCGTTAGTCATTTCTCCACTTCCATATGCGCCACCAGCAAATTGATTATCATTATTCCAGGTCAAGCTAACATAAAAAGGTTTAATTTTTATCAATTCATCCAAAAGACCAAAATTAAAAAAGGACATATCTTCTATACAAAGTTTACAAAAATCATAATTTTTTAATATTTTTTTTGATTTTTTTAAGAATTTTAGTGGGTTTTTCAATTCAGAGGTGAAAACGGCGCTACAAATTTTCACATTATAATTTATATTTTCAAGATAACTGCACGGATCATTTAAAGCTGTTAAAAAATCATTGTGAAGATCAATCATGATTTCTCCTATATAAAAACAATTTTTTAAGTGCCTCATATTGACCATGATAAATATTTTCAAAATATTTATATGAAATAGGGTGTTTTAAATGATCATTTCCTAACTCTACTGTTAAACTAATTACATTTTTCATGGAAAGATAATCACTAAGTCCCCCCACTGAATCTTTTGATATAACACACTTATATTTCAAGTTTTTTGCAAAAAATTTAGCATATTTAAAGGTTCTTCTTTTATTTTGTTTATTCATCCCTTCAAATCCATGATATACAACCTCTCCTTTTGAATGATATGCAATTGATAGATCTATATCATGCTTATTCATCAGGGACAAAAGTGCAATGTTTTCAGGTTCGCTGTTTGCTCTCTCTCCAATATACCCACTAGCTCCGGGCAGGTATTTGCAAAACTTTCCTTTCCCCCACATAGCATCAAAATTTACATTCAAATCAACACCTCTACCGTTTGCTTTCCACATGGAAAAATCAGTTGAATTATTGTTCAACCGAAGTGTCATGGCTTTATATTTTCTTGGGACACATTCTTGACCCAACGTACACAAGTTTATACCATCGGGATTGACAAGGGGAATAAAAAAACAGCCATAATCAAGATCGTAGTCTTCAAATAATTTCATTACAACAAAAGAGGATATATATTCTCTGGCATGCATCCCGCCAGTAATAAAAAATTGCTTTCCACAAAATGTGCCTTTGTGAAAAGCAATAAGATCTTGACCATAAAAAGATTTACCATATTTGATAAAGGAATTTTTATCTATTAAATTCTTAAAAATTTTATACAGAATTTTATTATCAGTATTAGTATCATAATCCATACTTTGTATATATTCTACTTCTATCGTAGATGTGACTACAAAACAACAATTGTGATTCCTGGATTATGATTGTTGAGGTCTTCGTCTAGGTAGTGACCCGACATTGATGTCAAAATTTCCAAACATTTTCCATTTGACATATCCCACTCATTTCCAAGTAGCATATCTTTAATCTTGCCATTTTTCTTTTTATTTCTCAAGTGGTTTCTCACAGCAAAACAAATGGCCCCACCTATGCCATGAGAACCATAACCATGAATTATCTTAACAACCTTTACCCCCTCGCTTTTATAGATGTCTAGATTTATATCAAGTAAAGCGATTGCCTGCTGAACCGAGGGAGAGTTTTGCTTTAAATTTAAGACTTTAAAATCCATTTTAATTTGCTTTTTTATTTTTCTTTTTCTTTAGATAATCAATCAAAAACAACAATGCCAAAAGCACAACACCTGCCAAAAGGATAACTCCATACCATACATTATTATTCACACGTATTGTCCAAGTTGAAATTTCTCTTATGCTATTATCTGCAGATATATCCCACTCATGATAATACATGCCATCGGTGTAATGATACACCCTATCGGCATCGCTATGAAGTTTAGAGGAAGATGTACCATAGCTGTAGACAAATTTGTCTGGCACAACTGATGCTCTTTGCTCTTCAGTAAGTGTTGTTTTGTGCTTTAAAAGTTCAGTTGCATAATTTCTTATATACTGTGCAAGAGTTTGGTTTTCTGCGAATTGAGTACTTGTTGCTCCATAGATTGTTATTCCTGTGCTCATCACTTTGTCAGTAAAGAATCCTTCTTGCGTGACACTTGTATCTTGGTTTAAAGTTTCAATTATCTCTAGATACTGCATATCCCAATTGAAGTAATAGTAATGAATTGCAGATGAAAAGTTGAGTGTATATAAAATACCAATCTCTGAATAAGCAGGAACAAGATTTTCAAGTTTTGGGCAACCGGCAATTAAAATCATTTTATCTTCTGTTGTCAATGCCTGATCAGTATTTACACGTGTAACAAAGTTTTGATGCATATTGCGAAAATATCCAGTAAATTCACTTACCAAAGTTTCTCTTATTTCCAAAACAGTGGTTTCATCAACACCTAATTCAGTTAGCTCACTTCCAACAAATGGAAGATACAGCATTTGTGTCACAGTGCCATCAACGTTTTGTGCCAGAGAATAAGTGGGCGCATTTGTGCAACCACACATAAAAACAGCCATTATACAAATAATCAATGCCAAAAATCTTTTTTTCATATTCTAGATAATAACATATTTATGGCAAAAACAAAAATAATATTCAAAATTATTGATCAAAACTTGAAAATGATCTAAAAATAATATATACTAAATTGACTCGCTGATGTGGTGAAACGGCAGACACGCTAGATTCAGGGTCTAGTGCCTGTAAAGGCGTAGGAGTTCAAATCTCCTCATCAGCACCATTGGAGAAAAAACTGCGCTTTGGCACAGTTTTGCCATATACATGGCAAAACATAGTGCTTTGGCGCTTGTTTTTTCTCCTTTTCCGCGACCAATCGAAAACGTTCGTTTCGCTCACGTTTTGTCGCGACTCTAGAGAAGGAATGCTCTGCATTCCTTGTTTTTAAAATTGTCTGCGCTTTGGCACAGTTTTGCCACAAACATGGCAAAACATAGTGCTCTGGCGCTTGTTTTTTCTCCTTTTCCGCGACCAATCGAAAACGTTCGCTTCACTCACGTTTTGTCGCGACTTGGGGGAAGGAATGCTCTGCATTCCTTGTTTTTAAATAGTCTACGCTTTGGCACATTGCCACAAAAAAAGAATGCCTACTTTGGCACTCTTTTTTAATTAAGCCCCTTCACCTTCAATAATCATTTTGTCAGCTACTAAGGCTATGAATTCTCCATTGGTTGGTTTATCATTTGATGTATAAACTTTAAGTCCAAATATTGAGTTTATGTTCTCAATTTTTCCTCTATTCCACGCAACTTCAATGGCATGTCGTATTGCACGTTCAACTTTGCTGGCACTTGTGCCAAATTTTTGTGCTATTGCCGGATAAAGTTTTTTGGTGATAGAGTTTATTATTTCCGGTTGGTCAATAGCCATTTTAATTGCCTCGCGCAAAAACTGATATCCCTTTATGTGGGCAGGAATTCCAACTGTTATAAAGATATTGGAAATCTTTTCTTCCAAAATCCTGTTTCGTGGTTTAGATTGCATAGTCGTCTTTGGTTGTTCCTCAAGTCCGAACACATCATTTATTCTGCTTTCAACAATTTCTAGACTTGTTGGCTTGCAAATAAAATATGATGCACCCAAACTCATGGCTTTTGCAATAAATCCTTCATGCGATAGTGATGAAATAACAATAATCTTTGGGCGATTGATTCCCATTTTTTCGGATAGCTTGTCCATAATGACAAAGCCATCAAGATTTGGAAGAACACACTCCATTAACACAACGTCAGGTTTAAGTGCACATATATCCAAAAGTGCCTTTTGTCCGTCATCGGTGTCACCAACTATCTCAAAATCTTCTTTAGTGTTAAAATATGAAATTACCTTTTCTCTAAAATCGGTGTTATCAGCAACATAGATTTTGATTTTTCTTTTGCCTTGACTGTTTGATGTTTCCATTTGTGCTCCTTTTATTTTCACCTTTTTTATAATATCACACATAAAAATAAGTCAAAAGAGAAATTTGCCAAGAAAACGCACTAATTTTAAAATAAATTACGATTATTCTACCTATTTTGTCGATTTTTGGTAAAACATTTTGTTTGTGACAAGTTTTCCAAATATTTTGAATTATTTTGCCGTTATGTAATATATATATATTTTGAGGTATTTTTATGATTTATGAAGATGATAAATTATGTCCAAAAGCCTTTGAAAAAATGGCAAAGGAATATGCACTACAAACAAAAAAAATAAAAATAATTGATGCAAAAAATAAAGAAAATTTACAAAAAATAACAAATGAAGTTTTGCAATTTTTTGATATAATTTCTTGCATTACTAATAATTTAAAAAAATTTAAGTTAAATGTAAATTATTCAAAAAAACTAGACAAAATATTAAAAAATATAAATAATTTAGAAAATTATGTAGTTGAAAATAATTATACTAAAAAAGAAAAAATGCCCTCTTCAAACTATTGTGCTCTCTTGGTGAAAATGATAATCACATCAACAGATGCAAGACAAAAATTGGACGCATTAAATGATTGCGCCCAAGATTATTCAATTTTGAAAAACAGTCTAGATGAAATAATAAAAATTTCAGCTACTATGTTTGGTGTGTGTAAATATAGAAAACTTGAAGATTAAATTAGATTGCGCTTTATAGCAGCTAGTGCATTTTTTTCAAGTCTAGACACTTGAGCTTGACTTATACCAACCTCTTCACTCACTTCCATCTGAGTTTTGCCGATAAAATATCTCATGAGAAGTATTTCCTTTTCTTTTGGGCTTAATTTTGAAACAGCATCACGAATGGCAATTTTTTCTTGTATTGCCTCATCACTATTTTTTATATCGCTTACCTGGTCCATCACCCTTACAGCCTCGTTTCCATCGCTGTATACCGGCTGATTTAAAGAAACAGTTTCACTTATCGCATCAAGCGCAAAATTTACTTGTTTGACATCCTCTCCAATCTCTGAGGCAATCTCTTCATTGCTTGGTTCCCTGTCAAATTTTTTTACAAGTTTTTCTCGTGCTCCAAGTGCTCGATAAGCAACATCTCGTAAGCTCCGCGAAACCCTTATTGAGTTGTTATCACGTAAGAAACGTCTGATCTCTCCAATTATCATTGGCACTGCATATGTGGAGAAACGGACGCCCAGCGATAGGTCGAAGTTATCAATGGCCTTCATAAGTCCAACACAACCAACCTGAAACATGTCATCGGATTTTTCTTTCTTATTGGAAAACCTTTGAACAACGCTAAGCACTAGCCTAAGATTAGCAACGACAAATTGATCACGCGCAAGTTCATCACCTTTTTTAACCTTTATCATGAGTTCGTTTAACTGTTCATTGGTAAGCTTTGGAAGTGTGGCAGTATCAACACCACAAATTGCAACTTTATTTGCCATTGTTTCTCCTTTGCCTTTTTGTTTATATGCTTTCCTAATTGAAATAAAAATATACAAAAAAAATGCCTAAAAATAATTTGAAAAAATTATAGTTAGGCAATGTATTTTTTAATTAAAAACTTGCATAAGTTGCAAACAAAGGAAATGTAAAAATAGAATATTTTATGAATATTATAATTTATTTTTTTAAATTACTTTTTCTAGATCTTTTCGCATTTTTCCAAGTATTTTCTTTTCAATTCTAGATATATAACTCTGTGAAATACCCATTATATCTGCCACTTCTTTTTGTGTCTTTTCTTCACCTCCACCAAGTCCAAAACGTAAGATCATAATTTTTCTTTCTCTGTTATTTAATTTTTGGATTATGTTCCATACTATTTGTCTTTCTGCAGATTTATCCATGTTTTTTGATACGCTCTCATCACTGTACAAAACATCTTGCAGTAGCAGTTCATTGCCATCGCTGTCAAGGTTTAATGGTTCATCTAAACTAATTTCATTTTTAAGCTTATTGGACTTTCTAAGTTGCATCAAAATCTCGTTCTCTATACATCTTGATGCATATGTTGCTAGTTTAATCTTTTTGTCAAAGTTATACGTCTGAACTGCTTTTATAAGTCCTATTGCACCTATGGAAAATAAATCCTCAATGTTTAAACCTGTATTTTCAAATTTTTTTGCAATATATACAACTAATCTTAAATTATGTTCAATTAATTTCTCCTTAGCAGTTTTATTACCAAGTGCAAGTTCTTCCAACAATACATTTTCTTCTTCAGGCTCAAGTGGACTTGGCAAAGACTCATTGCCACAAATGTACATGACAATGCTTTCCACTTCGTCGAAAAGTGATAGATTAAAATATTTTTTAATAAGCAAAAATAGTTTTTTAAACATTGTTACCTCCACAAAATAGGTTGGCATTTAAAATAACATCGCAGTCAAGACCAGAAAGTTTCACTTTGCTCAAAGCAAAAATTGGATTTTCTATCTGCAGTGATTTTTCGGAATTTTTTATCTCCAAACTATCTATATCAAAGACCAACAGACTATCATTTCCAGTGGCAGTTTTAACATTTATGTAGTGTCCATTTTTTAATCCGGTTGTGCTTTTGGTTAAAAAATTTGTAGCGGCGAACTCACTGCAAAGTTTTTGAAAAACCTTGTATCCCACAAGTGTAACCGGCCTATTATCCACAGGATCTACAAGCACATTGCCAGTGTCAAGATAGGCTTTTGTTTTGACCACTTGATCATTGTTTTTAATGACCACATCGTATATAAAATTTGAAATTTTTTTTCTTTTGTAAATTACACGTTCGCATTGTTTTATTAGATAAGTCACAATTAAAAGAACAAAAACAATTAGTATTGTTGGCAACTTCTGTTGTGTTGAAAAATCGCCATAAATACAAAAACTTATCATTAAATTGATGCCACCATAGATGGCAGTTGTAAACATAAAAATTAAATAAAAAAGAAGTTGTTTTTTTGTTTTACCAGAATATGCGACGAGAGAAATTACAAAGCCAAAGCAAATTTTTAGTAATGTTAAAAGTGGTGTATTAAGAGACAATAATGGATATACAAGCGCAATGCACGCACCAAGCAAGCTTGCGAGAATGTGTCTTGCAAGTTTAGGCTTTTGTGAAATTATCAAATATGACATTGAAATAATAAGGTAGGTAACTAGGAAATTTTCAATTAAGACATCCTCTATGTATACTATCATATTACTCCTTCCAATATTATACATAAACGTGAAGTGAACAATTATAGAGAAAAGCACGAATTGTAGCAAATTTTGGCATAAAAAAATCTCATTGCTACATCGCAACGAGATCTTTTTAATATTAATTTTTCCCACAACAATTCTTATACTTTTTTCCGCTACCACATGGGCAAGGATCATTTCGCCCAACCTCTTTTTTCTTGCTAACTGGGCTTGAGGACTTATTTGTCACCTGATCGACTGGAGTAAAAGCATGTTGTTTTGGCATTTCTTTTTTAATTTCTATCTTGGCATTAAGCAAAAATGCAGTTACATCCTCATGAATTCTGTCAACCATGTTGTCAAACATTTCAAAACCTTGACGTTTGTATTCAACAACAGGGTCACGTTGTCCATATGCTTGAAGTCCAATCTCGTTTCTAAGTATTTGCATCTGGTCAATATGATCCATCCAAAGCGAATCGACAACTCTAAGCAATATCAATCGTTCAAACAAACTGAAATCTACATTGACTTCTTTTGTCTTTTCAACGTTTTCTTCATATTTTTTATTTATGATTTCCAAAATTTTCGATATGACATCACTTATTTCACAATTTTCAACAAACTTTTCATCAACCAAATTTGTGTTCTTTGGAAAAAGTTTATCCTCAAGTCCACGGTTAAGCGACTCGAGATCCCATTCAAAATAAGGCTTGTCCGCATCCAAATAGGTGTTACATATCTTGGAAACAACCTCAGGATACATCTCCATGATCTGTTCGTGAACATCAATGCCATCAAGCACTTTATTGCGCTCACCGTAGATGATTTGTCTTTGTTGACTCATGACATCGTCAAATTTGAGTACTGCCTTTCTTGATGCATAGTTTTGAGCCTCTATGCGTTTTTGCGCCATTTCAATTTGTCGTGTAAGCATGCGCATTTGAAGAGGTGTTTGATCGTCTATCCTCAAAAAGTCAGCCACCTTTTGCAATCTTTCGCCACCAAACCTTGTCAAAAGGTCATCCTCAAGTGACAAGAAAAACACCGATGAACCTCTGTCTCCCTGACGACCAGCTCTTCCACGCAGCTGATTGTCAATACGCCTGGACTCATGTCTTTCAGTTCCAATAATGTGTAATCCACCTGCAGAAATTACCTGCTCTTTTTCTTTATCTGTAAGTTCTTTGAATTGTTTGTAATAACCGTTGTATACTTCGCGAGCATGAAGTAATCTTTCATCTTCACTAGGTGCAAAAGATGTAGCAAAAGAAATTTCATCTTCTTCAAAATTTTCATCACGCATTTTTTTAACTGCCATATACTCAGCATTACCACCGAGTAAAATGTCTGTTCCACGACCAGCCATATTGGTTGCAATCGTGACTGCACCAAGCCTTCCAGCCTGAGCAACAATTTCACTTTCCATTTGGTGATTTTTAGCATTCAAAACAACGTGTTTGATCTTGGCACGAGTAAGCGCCTCACTAATGAGCTCACTTTTGTCAATTGTAATAGTACCAATAAGGATAGGCTGACCATTTTTATGGCGTTCTTTGACTTCGTCAATTATGGCCATTATCTTGCCTTTTTCTGTACGATAAACGATGTCGTTGTAATCTATTCTGTTGTTTGGCTTATTTGATGGTATGGTTATGACATCGACATTATATATGCCGTTGAATTCATCCTCTTCAGTTTTGGCAGTACCTGTCATACCACTAAGTTTGTGATACAATCTAAAATAATTTTGGAAGGTGACTGTAGCAAGTGTCTTGTTTTCATCTTTGATCTTGACACCTTCTTTTGCTTCAATGGCTTGGTGAAGTCCATCACTGTACCTTCTGCCCTGCATCAAACGGCCAGTAAATTCATCGACAATAAGAATTTCATCTTCACGAACAATGTAGTTTTCATCTCTCTTCATGATAAAATTGGCTTTTAGTGCATTCATGATGTGGTGATCAAGTTCCAAGTTGTCCACATCGCTTAAACTGTCCACCTTGAAATATCTTTCTGCCTTTTCTATACCCTGTTCGGTCAAGTGAATTGCTTTTATCTTTGCGTCAATTTCAAAATCTTCTTCATTTTTTAGTGTCTTGGCAAACTTGTCGGCAGTGTAATATGTTTCGCTGGACTTCATTCCACGACCAGAAATAATAAGAGGTGTTCTAGCCTCGTCAATCAAAATGCTATCAACCTCGTCCACAATCGCAAAATTTTGTCCACGTTGCACTCGCTGTTTTTTGTCTACCACCATGTTATCACGAAGGTAATCAAAGCCAAGTTCATTGTTTGTGCAATATGTTATGTCGCAATCGTATGCCTGTTTTTTGGCTTTTGGGTCCATGCCGCTTATTGCAACACCGACACTAAGTCCTAAAAACTTGTAGACTTTTCCCATCCACTCAGCATCACGTTTTGCAAGATATTCATTGACTGTGACAACATGCACACCTTTTCCAGCAAGTGCATTTAAGTATGCGGGAAGGGTTTCAACCAATGTTTTTCCTTCACCTGTCTTCATCTCTGCAATTCTACCTTGATGAAGCGCTACACCACCCATGATTTGTACTTTAAAATGACGCATTCCCAAAACTCTTGAAGATGCCTCTCTCACGGTGGCATATGCATCCACCAAAATGTCATTTAGTGTTTCGCCATTTTCCAATCTTTTTTTCAGCACATTTGTCTGATCGACAAGAGTGCCATTGTCCATTTCCTTATACTCTTCTTCTTTTTCAATTACCTTGTCAGCAATTTTTTCAAGAACTTTAAGTCTTTTCTTTTCGCCTGAAAACAAGCCCATAATATTCTCCTTATCCGAACCATTTTACTATAAAAATACATATTTTCAAAATACTTTTCAATCTTTTTGATGCGCATGTGCAATTGTCAAACAATACACATTTTTGGCACCTGCTTTTTTAAGAACCATACTGCAGTTATTTAGTGTTGAACCGGTGGTGTAGACGTCATCGACAAGCAAAATGTTTTTGCCTTTAAACTTAGACTTGTCCAACACCTTAAAGGCGCCGCTAAGATTTTCTCTTCTTTGTTTGAAATTTAAGTCAACTTGATTTTTTGTATCTTTGCACTTGACCAAATTTTCATGGCTTACATCGATTTTTAAAATATGTCCAAGTTCTGTTGCCAAAAGTTCACTTTGATTGTATCCACGCGAAATTTGCCTATCTTTATACATTGGCACGTAGCAAATTATGTCGCAGTTGTAATCGTATTGTTTGTATGCCTTTGCCAAATAATGTGCAAAACTTTTGTGCCAATATTTTGCGTTGTCAAATTTAAAACTTCTGATTGCGTTTTTGATGTCTCCGTCATACAAAAACACAGACCTGTTCATTTCAAATGCCTTTTGCTCAAATTTACAGATTTCACAATATGTTGCCATGTCCAAAATTAAATCGCCACAGCGATGACATATATTGCCATTTATCTTTGGCAAAGACATATCACAGTCTTCGCAAGTTGCGAGCCCATTATCATCAAAAATTTCTGCATGACAAAAATTGCATGTAAAGTTGTCGGGATATAGTGTATTTATTGCCAAATCAAACAATTTTTTAAACATAACCTCACCCAAACAATTGCTTAGCCTTTTCTGTCGCCGTCAGTAAAAAGTCAGTGAGCATGGTAAAGCGCTTTGCAGTATAGACATTTGACACCATGCGTCTTAAATTCTTCTTTTCCCCCACGAGAACAACCATCTTTTTTGCACGTGTGACGGCAGTGTAAATCAAATTACGTGTCAAAATCAAGCCGGTTCCGCTTATCAGCGGAATCACAACAACATCAAACTCGCTACCCTGGCTTTTGTGAATGGTGACAGCATATGCCAAAGACAACTGAGATATCTCTGTCCGTGGATATATACATTCTCTGCCATCTTCAAACCAAACAGTCATTTCAGATGTCTGTCTGTTGATTTTGTGAATGTAACCTATATCACCATTAAACACTCCAGCTCCCTCTTCGCTTGAATATGCGTCTCTTTTTACCCAAACAAGGTCATAGTTATTTGACATTTGCATAACCTTGTCCCCTTCACGAAATATAGTGGAGCCAACCACTTCTTCCAATTTTGTGACAGAGGGTGGATTGATGACGTCTTGAAGGCATCTATTCAAATTCTCTATACCCAAAACACCAGATTTCATTGGTGCAAGTACTTGAATTTTTGTTGTATCAATTTTCATAAAATTTGGAATTCGTCTTGTCACCATGTCGACAATAGTTTCGCGAATTACATTTACATCGCTTTTTTCATCGAAGAAAAAATCCCGGCTTTGGTTGTCAAGTATAGTCATTTGACCATCATTTATCAAATGGGCATTTGAAATGATCAAACTGCCACTATCTTGACGAAATATCTTTGTCAAATAATCAACATTTATGACATTGCTTTTCAAAATGTCATCCAAGACATTTCCAGCACCGACAGAAGGCAATTGGTCTTTATCTCCCACCAAAATCAGTTTGCAGTCACGTGGGAGCGCTTTTAGTAGTGCACAAAAAAGCATGACATCCACCATGGACATCTCATCAACTATAACTGCGTCAACTTCCAAAGGATTTGTGTCGTTGTGGACAAACCTACCATTGTCTCCTCTAAAATCAACTTCAAGTCCACGGTGTATGGTTTTTGCATCCTCTCCCGTGCTTTCACTTAGCCTTTTGGCGGCTCTTCCAGTTGGCGCAAGCAACATGACTTTTAGCTTTTGTTGTTTTAATATGGTCATAATACATTTTACTATTGTGGTTTTTCCAGTTCCTGGTCCACCTGTAATGACATTTACACCTTTTTGAATGCTGTTTGTAATGGCCAGTTTTTGACTTTGGTCAAACACAATTTTATTCAACTTTTCAAACTGCTCAATTTCTGAGCTAAGCTCAATGTCCTCTTGCTGAGCACATGTGTTAAGAAGCGCCAATTTCTGCGCAATTTGAGTCTCAACAATATAATATTTTGTTAGCATAACCACGTTATATGGATGTTTGAAAAAGGTCACGACTATTTTGTCAAAAACCAAATTTTCAAGTACATTTTTAAACTGCTCCCGGTAATCATCTATTTGCAAACCCAAAAGTTCACTTAAGTTCTTAAACAAAACTTCTTTTGGCATAAAAGTACTACCATTTTTTTCACTATTGTCATTCAAACAATGGAGCATCCCGGCTCTCATTCTAAATTCACTGCTTTCACTTATTCCCATTTTCCTTGCAATCTTGTCGGCAGTGGCGAAACCAATTCCGTCAATCTCTTCAACCATCCTGTATGGGTTTTGCTTGACAAGTTCAACAGTGTCTTCCTGATACCTTTCATAAATCTTTAGTGCCATGTTTGTGGTGATGTCATAACTTTGCAAAAACATAACACTGTTTTGCAATTTTTTAAGTTCAGAAAAAGCCTCACCAATCATGATGGCTTTTTTTTCACTTATTCCTTTCACTTCTGTCAATCTGTTGGGTGTAAACTCAATCACTTGCAAGGTGTTTTCTTTAAATTTGTCAACAATGGCTTCACTGGTGACAGGCCCAACACCTTTGATTAACCCGCTTGCAAGATATTTTTTTATTCCAGATATGGTGCTTGGGTATATGACTTCACTGCTTTCAACACTAAATTGTTCACCATATTTCGCATTGGTGACAAATTTGCCAACCAGCCTGACATTTTCTCCTATGTGAAGCTGCAAAAACTTACCAACAAAAGTGGTGTATTCATCTTTGTGGCTAAGCACTGCAACTGTGTAACCATTTGAATCATTCCTGAAAATAATCTCTTCAATTGTCCCTTCTAAAACCATAACTTAATTTTAAAAGAATTAAAAAAAAAGTGCAACTTTTTTTATTGACATAATTTGTTTAAAATTTTATCATAGAAATATGAATGCTAGAAAGTTATTGGAAATTAAGGCTTTAAGTCAAACCATATGTAATCTAACCAAAAATGAGGCAACTAACAATCAATTAAAGGTGCTCTATTTTATTGATGAATACAAAAATGTATCTCCTCAAATTTTGATTTCAAAGCTCGGCATTGTGAAATCTAACTTGGCACTGCTCACAAAAAAGATGATTGAAAGTGGGCTTATAGAAAGTTTACACGACAATGTGGACAGAAGAACAATAACCTATAGAATAACTTCAAAAGGAAAGGCAATGCTTAATGCTTACCTTGAAAAATTAGATAGGATTTTCAAAGACAACGACCCGAGTTTAGATGCATCACTTGACACTATATTAAAATTTTTAAATAAAAAAGTGTAAAACAACATAGTTCTTGACCATATGTCGTTTCACACAATACTTTTTGTCATTTCGACCCACCTCTCGTCATTTTGAGCGACCTCTTTTTGTCATTTTGAGCGACCTCTTTTTGTCATTTTGAGCGAAGCGAGAAATCTCAAAAAAAACACATCGAGATTTCTCGATGCGCTTTTTGTTTCTATCGCTATTTTTTTATGTACTGTGTGTATGTTCCATCTTTACCCGAAACGGTCACATTTTCTGTTATGTCGAAATTTGTCGAATTAAGGTAATCTTCTGGTACAGTTAGGCCTGTCTTTATGTACACACTTTCTCCAATGCCAACCTGACCAAGTAACCCACCCACAATATTATAACCTCTTTCTGTAAGTTGCCCTGCTATAGTTGCACTGTCAATATATACAGTAGTTAAACCACTGCATCTAGAAAAGGCCTCATTTCCTACACTCTCCACACTTGCTGGTATGGTGATAGTTTCTAGGCTACTGCGATTCCAAAAGGCCTGATTTGCTATATTCGTCACAGTATATTCACTACCTACGCAGGGTTGGAGTATAATTACGTTCCTGAAAGTAATTGCTGGGGCATAAGCATCTGCAGCTATTGCTCCTACTGCTGACTCAACCACTGAGTAGTGTTCCTCAGCATTGGCAACATTAACTTTAGTAAATTCACCACTATCTCCTATTTTATATTCCACTGTATACAAACCTATTTGTGCCATTTCCAATTGCAAGAGAATAAATTCGTCAACAGCATCTATAAGATTATCCAATTCTTGATAGAAATCATTATCCACTACCCATTCTTGTTTTGGTATTACCGTCATTGGAAAGCATTGATCTGGGTTAGAATCTGCCATAATTTTATTTTGTATCCAAAGAAATGGTACATTACTTTCTTCAGAAAGTTGGTCTTCCCCATAGATTATTGTGCTTGGTAAATACAACAAGTTAACATTCATATCATTATTAAGAGAAAAATTAAATTCATTTAAATTTTCAAATTTTAAAGTTGGCGCAGGTGTACTTGTCATAGATAATCTATTTGGTATTACAACATTACCACCTTCGCCAGTATAAAGGCATAAACTTGCAGTTTTGTTTTGCTCATCAAAAGCGAATGTCATATCTGGTATTATCTCCGGAACAAACTCACCCATGCCAATGGTTATATCAAAATTAAAGGATTGATTTACTGACTGCACAGCATTGTCCAGTGCCATTGCTATT
>ERZ1643251.3122-NODE-3122-length-15791-cov-5.942044_pt1 | contig 15791 bp, 10 predicted proteins | sample MGYA00579261_ERZ1643251 | MGnify/ENA primary metagenome ERZ1643251 (study PRJEB29033, sample SAMEA4952267) | chicken gut metagenome | biome: Broiler Chicken; feature: Gastrointestinal Tract; material: Caecum | place: Ireland | collected 2018 | study: Broiler...
TGATGGACGATGCAAGGGCGGGCAAGTTCGATTTAATCGTAACCCGTGAGGTCTGCCGCTTTGCGAGGAATACGGTCGATACCCTTGTGGCAACGCGAGAGCTTAAAAACATAAATGTCGAAGTGTTCTTTGTGGAGGACAATATCTGGACACTGGACGGCGATGGGGAACTGAGACTTACAATCATGGCAACGCTCGCTCAGGACGAGAGCAGGAAGATTTCTGAACGAGTAAAAGCAGGACAGCAGGTCAGCCGAATGAATAAAACCCTCTACGGCAACGGAAATATTCTTGGCTATAAACGCGTGGGCAATACATACGTCATAGACCCCGAACAGGCTGAGACGGTCAGAATGATTTACCGCTGGTATCTGCAGGGCTACGGCATGCGCGCCATAATGGGCAAACTTATTGAGAATAAGCGCAAGTGTGCCAATGGCTTAATCAAGTGGGATACAACCAAGGTTTCGCGCGTGCTGCACAATGCGACTTACATGGGCTATATCGGCTATAACAAGTCGTACAGAAACAACTTCCTCGACCAGAAAATCATCCGCAACAAGGAAGAGGAGTTTGTACTTGTAAAGGGCGATTTCGAGCCGATAATTCCTGAAGACGTATGGTACGCTTGCAGAGATCTGCGCATGGACAGGTCAACGACGGTGCCTGCGCTCGTAAAGAGCAAACAGAAGAGAATAGGCGTAACGCCGACCACCGATGTGTGGGCAAATAAGCTGCGCTGTGCGTGCGGCTCCAAGTTCAAACGCTACAAGTGGCGACAGGATAAGGACGGGCAAAAGCACTACGGTTATAGCTGTTATTCGCGCATAAACAACGGCAGCGCGGAAAAGCGCAGACAGTTGGATCTTGACACCGAAGGCTTTTGCGATATGCCTACCGTCAACGAAACCAAACTCGATGTTATGGCGGCGGTGCTTTTCGACAATATCATGTCCGATAAAGCTCCCGTCATAGAGGAGGCGGTCACAATTCTCAACCAGACGTTAAAGGAGATGAAGACGGAAAATAAGCGCGACCTTTCGGGCTATGAGCAGCGAATTGAAAAGGCGGAAAAGAAATTAGATACTCTGCTCTCAATGCGAGCCGACGGGGAAATAAGCAAGGAAGAGTATCAGCGCGCCAAGTCGAAGTGCGAGCAGGAGATTAAAGAACTGCAAGCGGCAATGCTCGGTAACGGACAGGATGAAGGCGACGCCGAAGAGAGCATAGATATGCAGTATGTCCGAGATCTGCTCGGAAAAATCAGCATAACCGAAAACGGCAAGGCGGATAAAGACGTGCTGATGGAATTTGTTGATACTATCACCGTAGAAAAGGGCAACGTGTTTAGATGGGGCTTGTGGCTGAGGAATAAGCCTTCATATTTAAGAATGACCACATCGGGCAGAGGTGACAAAATGACTGCAAGCGCAGTGGGGGCTGAATTTGACGCAAAAGAATTCATCGAACCCCAAAAAACAGGGCAAAACGGGCATTTTACCCCCGCAGGCTGTGACCACCACAGGCTAACATCAAGAATCCCAGAAAGTAAGTTAGGGTAAAAAAAGGAATCTGCTATGTGCAGATTCCTTTTTTCTTGCTCGCCTGAGCGGCATCGCCCCAAAGCGGCCGCTCAGGCTAATATCAAGAATCCCAGAAAGTAAGTTAGGGTAAAAAAAGGAATCTGCTTTGTGCGGATTCCTTTTTTCTTGTAAGTCTGAGCGGCATCGCCCCAAAGGGGCCGCTCAGGCTAACATCAAGAATCCCAGAAAGTAAGTTAGGGTAAAAAAAGGAATCTGCTATGTGCAGATTCCTTTTTTCTTGCTCGCCTGAGCGGCATCGCCCCAAAGCGGCCGCTCAGGCTAATATCAAGAATCCCAGAAAGTAAGTTAGGGTAAAAAAAGGAATCTGCTTTGTGCGGATTCCTTTTTTCTTGTAAGCCTGAGCGGCATCGCCTCAAAGCGGCCGCTCAGGCAAACATTAAGAGTCCGCGCAGATAATCTGCGGTAAAGGAAAGAGCTCGCTACGGCGAGTTTTTTCTTGCCTTCTTGAGCGGCATCGCCCTTAAAGTGCGCTTTATGGGGACATCGGAAATGCTTGAAAATAACAAGCGGTAAGAAAAACTCGCTATGGAGAGTCGATATCATGCTGAAGGGGGAGACGTAATTACGCCTTGACAGAAAAGATTGTTGTTGATATAATGGTAAAAGAAATTATTAGAAGACAGCTGTTAAAGAAAGGGATCTCATGAGAAAGAAATCGCTGACCGAAAGAGAAAGACTGCTAGAGCTTTGTTTTGAATGTTTTTGTGAGAACGGGCTTGAGGGGACATCCACGAAAAAACTTTCTGAAGCTTGCGGGATGAGTCAGGGCAACATCTTCCATTATTTCCCGACGAAGGATGAAATTGTCATAAAATCCACCGCCTATTGTATGGCGAAAGTGGAAGATGACTTCATGGCGAATGCGCCGAAGGATGTTAAAGATATCAGGCGGTTTCTGAAGGAAATTCCTTACTGGACGGCGGAAAAGCACGGTGCGAAATACAGATTCATGTATCAGGTTTATACATCGCCCAAGTACCGCAAGTACGGAACGGAATTTTTTAACGGCGTGACGAAGCGCTACACCGATTACGCAAAATCGCTTGAACCGAAACTGGGGATCCCGTGGCAGGTTATTCAGCCGCTCATCTATATCTTCGTGCGCGCGTGCGTGCATTACGCTCTGTTTGAGGATGAAGAATACCTGAAGCCGCAGATCGCTCTCATTGAGAATATGATGCCGATGATTTTGGCGAAATATTCCGATGCACCGAAGGACAATCAATGATTGAGGGCACGCTTTCCCTGTCAAAGCAGGGGAGGCGTGTTTTTTCATGCTTTAAAAACTTGCATGGCATTGCGGGGAGGAAGAGTGGAAAAATTTTTTCGGGCGGCTCAATTTCCTTAAAAAAACAAACGGAAAGAATATAATATGTAATATATTACCTATTTTCGGAGAAAAAGATGTCTGCGGGAATGCCGTTCGGATTAAAGATTGCGATCATCAATCGGGTTTTCCGAAAGAAAATGGACGAAAAGGCGGCGGCGATGGGGCTGACGTCCGTACAGTTGCGCGTTCTCGGGTCGATCAGCCGACTGGAGGAAGCGGGGTGGACGGAGATTCATCAGAACGATCTGGAGCGGCTCGAGCACGTCACGCATCCTGCGATGACCGTTCTTTTGCGGAAGCTGGAGAAGAAAGGGTTTTTGCAGTGTGTTCCGGGGACAAGCGACAAGCGGTATAAAAAGATCACGGTGACAGAGAAGTCTGCGGGGATCCATAAGATGATTCTTGCGCAGGACGAAGAGGTCTTTTCGGAATTGTGCAAAAATTTCACCCAAGAGGAGAAGAAGGCGTTTCAGGAGTTGGTTGAAAAGTTTCTTCAGAATGCAGATCCCGACTGACGTCTGAAAAGATATTCCGATCATCAGACAGTGTACCGAGGCTGGCTGCGCGGTCCGCTGTCTCTTTCTTTTATTGAATAGGTAATATGTTACTTAATTGCGGAGGCGAAAAATGGCAAAGACAAAGGTGAACGGGTTCCGGACGGTGGCGGCGATCTTCTTACAGGCGATCGGCAAACCCGTCAAATCCGCGATCGTCACCCTGTCGCGGCAGATCGTGTTCCTCATCCCCGTGGCGTTGGTGCTCCCCATCTATATGGGCGTGACGGGCGTGCTTTGGGCGGGACCCGTGGCGGACGGCCTTGCGTTCATACTTGCGTTTATCCTGATCGGATTTGAGATCAAAAAACTCAATCATATGCCCGCGGCGGCGGAACTGAATTCGGAAAATCCGCAGGAAAATGCACAGGGTGAAGCGCAGGGAAATGCACAGGAAGAGACCCAGGAAAATACGGTGCAAATCACGTCGGAAAAGGCAAAAGAAGAACTCGGAAAATCATTGCAGGAGGTATCCTATGAAGAACAGAGTCATCACGATCAGCCGTGAATTCGGCAGCGGCGGCAGGACGATCGGCAAGAAAGTTGCGGAAGAATTGGGAATTGCATGCTACGACAGCGAACTCATTTGCAAGATCGCCCAGGAAAGCGGATTTGACGAGCAGTATATCCATGACACCGAAGAGACGTCGTCGGGAGGGATTCGGGCATGGCTTTCCAGCCGCGCCTTTTGTCCGACCAATGAGGATATCCTCTGGATTGCGCAGTGCAAGGTCATCACGGAGCTTGCGCAAAAGGGCCCGTGCGTCATTGTCGGCAGATGTGCGGATTATGTCCTGCGGGACAAGGCAGACTGTCTGAAAGTTTTTATTCATGCGGATACGGAGTTTCGGCTCAGGCGCATAGTTGAGGTCTATGGCGAGCGGGAGGCGTCTCCCGAACAGCGCCTGAAGGACAAAGATAAGCGCCGAGCGGCATTTCATCGGTTCTACACCAATATGAAATGGGGGCATGCGGAAAACTATGATATCACGCTCAACAGCGGAACGCTGGGAATTGAAAAATGCGTTGAGATCATCAAAGAGCTGTACTGAACGCTCCTGTGAAGCGCGCTGCGCTGTCTGCGTGTCGGCAGAACAATGGATATGTTGAAACGCAAGCCGCATAAAAAATTGCCGCGCCGCAAAATTTGCGGCGCGGCAATTTGACAAAATCGATTTTTTCAAGAAGATTTTTACCCCGCATTTGACAATATCGGTACTTTGGCAATGGAAAAAGCGCCCCGTTCGCAACCGAACGGGGCGCCCCTGTTATTTCATATATTTTTTGATTGTGCCGAGTTTTTTGTCCGAGAACGGCGGGAAGGCGAGCGTCATGCGGAAGCGGGTAGAGCGCTTTAAGACGCTGCGCAGATGGGTAAAACAGAGGAACCCGTATTCTCCGTGGTAGTTGCCCATGCCAGATTGTCCCACGCCGCCGAAGGGGAGCTCGGGATTGATGATATGGCTGACGGTATCGTTGACCGACACGCCGCCCGAGGAAGTATGATCGAGGATGGTCCGTATCTCTCCTGCGTCCTCGCTGAAGATATACAGCGCCAGCGGCTTTTCCGCCGCGTTGATGCAGGCGATTGCGCCCTTGAGATCGTCGTAGGGGAAGACGGGCAGAATGGGGCCGAAGAGTTCCTCCTGCATGCATGCGGCGCTCTTGATGTCCTTGGGGCAGAGGACGGTGGGGGCGAGAAAACGCGCGGCATCGTCCCATTCTCCGCCGAATACAATTGCATCCGCATCCCTTTGCAGGATCCCCTTGAGGCGGTTCATGTGGCGTTCGTTGACGATCCTTCCGTAGTCTGCATTGTTGCGGACGTCCTCGCCGTAGAAACGGCGTACGGTCTCGCGGAAGGTCGTAAGGAACTCGTCAAAGATACTTTTATGGACGAGAACATAATCGGGCGCTACGCAGGTCTGCCCCGCGTTCATGAACTTTCCCCAGGCGATGCGCTCGCACGCGATCTGCAATTTTGCAGATTCGGTGACAATGACGGGGCTCTTGCCGCCCAGTTCGAGGGTAACGGGGATGAGATTTTCTGAAGCGGCGCGCATGACGATCTTGCCCACCTGAATGCTGCCAGTGAAGAAGATCTTGTCAAAGCGGCTGTGCAGCAGCTTGTCGTTGTTCTCGATTCCGCCGTCCGTGCAGAAGACAAACTCGGGCGGGAAGCAGTCCGAGATGAGCTTTTTGATGACAGCGGCGGTGTGCGGCGTGAGCTCGGACGGGCTTAAAACGGCGCAGTTTCCCGCCGCGATCGCCGCAACGAGCGGTGCGATCAGAAGCTGGAAGGGATAATTGAAGGGACCCATGATAAGCACGCTGCCGTAGGGCTGTTTTTCGATGCGGCTTTTAGAGGAAAAGACGTACATGGGCGACTTTTTCCTGATCGGCTTCATCCATGCCTTGAGATGCTTCAGAGTATGCGTGATCTCGGTGAGCACAAACCCGATCTCCGAGGTATAGCATTCCTGCGGATGTTTCCCAAGGTCCTCAGAAAGCGCGCGCTCAAGCTCCGTCTGTCCGGATAAGATGGCGTGTCTGAGCTTAAGAAGAGCGGCTCTTCGGAATTCGAGGGAAAGCGTATGGTTTTCGGAAAAATATTGTTTTTGTTTTTTTAAAAGTTTCTGGATGAATTGGTTGGTCAGTTGTTCCATAAAGGATCGCTCCGTTTTCAGTTTTTCACATTGTACAGCAAATCATGTAAAAAATCAAAGCTTTTGGATGGGGATGTTTTGCTGAAAGTCGGCGTTGGCCTTTTTAAAAGTTCTGCGCCCGACGCACTGGTGCGTCGGGCGCAGAAATGATTGCAGGAAGAATGCTCTCATGACAACGAAACAAAAAGTCGGAATGGAAGAAAGGTGGAAAACCGCCTAAACAGGTCAGGAGAGCGGATTCATGAGATCGCATAGCTTTACGAGAAGCTTGGAGACGGGGAACGCCGCCAGGATGATACAGACGATGTAAAGCACTTGCGTAAAGGAGAGTTCAACGGTAGACCAGCCCGTATAGACGACTTCGCCGAGGAAGGGGACGGCGAGGACGAGGATACTCACGCCTGCCGCGACGGCATAGACGGCGACGCGCAGGAGATTGAAGGGACTGAGGATGCGGGTGAGCACGACGAGTCCGCCGAAGGAGACCGCGAGCACGAACAGCGGGTTGATGAGCTGCATCTCTTGCCCCTTGACGGTGAGCACGATCTGAATGCTGCCGAACTGCTCGGGCAGGACGGTGATTCCGACATAGACGGCGAGCACGCACAAGAAGAGCGTGATTGCGCCGGGGATAGATCGTGACAGGACAAACGGGATAAATTTCCCTTTGACGCGGTCGCCGTTGGGCTGCAGCGCGAGCACGACGGAGGGGAGCATGGTGACGAGCGTCTCGTACAGCAGCATGTTGTTGGTCGTGAAGAAGTACTGCGAGCCGAGGAAGAAGCAGAACACGGCAAGGATGACCGTGAAGAGCGTCTTGGTGATGTAGAGAGCGGCGGAGGACTTGATGTTGTTGATGACGCGTCTGCCCTCATAGACGACGTTGGGCAGATTCAAAAAGTTGTTGTCCATGAGCACGAGGTGCGAGACGTTGCGCGCGGCTTCACTGCCCGAGGCAACGGACACGGCGCAGTCTGCTTCTTTGAGGGCGAGGATGTCGTTGACGCCGTCGCCCGTCATGGCAACGGTGTTGCCCTGTTTTTTGATGGTGCGCACCAGGATCGCCTTCTGTTCGGGCGTGACGCGGCCGAACACGGTGTATTGGTTTGCCACGTTCTCAACTTCGAGATCGGTGAGCCCGTCGAGGGAGATGTACTGGCTTGCGTTTTTGACGCCCACGCGGCGCGCGACTTCGGACACGGTCACGGGGTTGTCGCCCGAGATGATCTTGATGTCCACGTCGTTTTCGCGGAACCATTTGATGGTTTCAATGGCGTCCGAACGGATGTTGTCGGCAAGGGTGATGATCGCCGCGGGACGGAAGAGGCTCGGAAGCCGTCCGCCCGAGATGGGACTGGGGGAATAGGCGAGCAGCAGAACGCGCAGTCCCGATGCCGCATATTGTTTGACGATCTTGTCGATCTTGGGCGGCATGGGACGCAGGACGAACTCGGGGGCACCCATTGCAAAGGTTCCCGCATCGCCGAAGGATACGGCGGAAAGCTTGCGCTTGCTGGAGAAGGGCACGGTTGCGGTCGCCTGCATGACGCCCGAGTGTCCGAAGCGGTTATAAAGAGCAATGGACGTCTGATTGTTGTCGTCGAGGGCGGAGAGCATGCTGCCCATAATCTCCTCGATGGAATGATCCACAAAGTTGTTGAGGATCATCACGTCGTTGACGGTCATTCTGCCGTCCGTGATGGTGCCCGTCTTGTCGAGACACAGAACATTGACGCGGGCGAGCATTTCGAGGGAGTAAAGATCCTGTACGAGGGTCTGTTTTTTGGCGAGGCGCATGACGCCGATCGCCATTGCAAACGAGGTGAGAAGAAGCAGTCCCGAGGGGATCATGCCGATGACGACGGCGCCCGTGAACTGAATGGTGAGGCTGACGTCGCCGCCCGTTGCGCGCCAGTTGATGTACGCCATGAGCGCCGCGATGACGGGGATGAGGATACCGATCACGCGGATAAACAGGCGGATGGAGTTCATGATCTCCGACTTGGGCTTTTTGTAGCGTTTTGCCTTGGACGTGAGCGAGTTAAGGTAGGTCGCCTTGCCCACTTTATCGGCGCGTACGCGGCAGGCGCCGCTGGCGACGAAGGAGCCTGCATACAGTGTTTCGCCGGGCGCTTTTTTGACGGGGACGGACTCGCCCGTTAAGAGCGATTCGTTGATCTCCACGTTTCCGTCGAGGAGAATGCAGTCGGCGGGGATCTGCTGACCCGCTTCGAGCAGGATGACGTCATCGAGGACGATGTCCCTTACGCCGATCTCCGTTTTAACGCCGTCGCGCATGACCTTTGCGGTCGCGGAGATGAGCACGGAGAGCTTGTCGATCTGTTTCTTTGCGAGGATTTCCTGTACAATGCCGATGAGCAGGTTGGCGCCGAAGATGGCGACGAACAGAAACTGCGAGAGGGGCGCGCCCGCATAGGCGAGGGCGAGCGCCACCACAAGGCACAGGAAGTTGAAGAAGGTGCAGATATTGCCTACAAAGATGCTCGCGTAGGACTTGGAATACTTCTTGTTTACGTCGTTGAACAGGAACTGCGAGAAACGCAATTCCACCTGATCTGCGGAAAGCCCCTTATCGGGCGAGGGCGAAAAGCGCTCCACGTCGTCGGCGGAGGGGATGTTCTTCGCGCGGCGGAACTGTTTGAGCAGTTTCTTTCTGTCGAGCTGCTCTGCCTGCGCGGCACCGTCGCCGAGAACGCGGTCGGCGAAGCGTTTTTTCTTCGCGCGCTCCTCGATCGGTTCGGTCTGTTCGCTCTGCTCGGGCTGCTCGTCTGTGAGCTGTTCGTTCTCTTGTTTGTTCAAAGGTATGCTCCCCCGTCGGGTAGTATTTTCTCTATTATACAACGTATGCGCGTAAAAGTCAAAAATAACGCAAAGACTTTTGCTTTTTTTCGTACTCCCGTGCGGGGACGGTTGCAATTCGCAAAAAAAAAGTGTATAATTGAGAAAAAGTCCCAAAGAGGCCAATATGATAGACATTGCCATCCTTCGCGCCGATCCCGACCGCGTGCGCGAGAACATCAAAAAGAAATTCCAGGACAACAAACTTCCCCTTGTGGACGAAGCGCTTGCACTTGACGAAAAGCGCCGTGCGCTTCAGACGGAGGGCGACGCTCTGCGTGCCGCAAGAAATACGCTCTCCAAGCAGATCGGCCAGCTCATGCGTGAGAAAAAGACGCAGGAGGCTGAGGCCGTCAAGGCGCAGGTAAACGCAGATGCCGCACGCCTTGCCGCCATCGAGACGGAGACGGGGGAAGTCTCCGAGCGGCTCAAAGCCATCATGATGCGCATCCCCAACTTTATCTCCGCAGATACGCCCATTGGCAGGAATGACGCGGAAAACGTGGAGCGGGAGCGCTTTTTGGAGCCCAAGATCCCCGATTTTGAGATCCCGTATCATGTGGATATCCTTGAAAAACTCTCCGCGATCGATCTGGACAGCGCGCGTCGCACGAGCGGACAGGGGTTCTACTATCTTATCGGCGACGTGGCGCGCCTGCACTCCGCAGTGCTCGCCTATGCGCGCGATTTCATGATCAACAAGGGATTCACCTATGTCATTCCGCCCTTCATGATCCGCTCGGACGTCGTCTCGGGCGTCATGAGCTTTGAAGAGATGGACGGCATGATGTACAAGATCGAGGGCGAGGACCTCTACCTCATCGGAACGAGCGAACACTCCATGATCGGACGGTTCATGGGCACCACGATCGACGAGAAGAAACTTCCTCTGACGCTCACGAGCTATTCGCCCTGCTTCCGCAAGGAGAAGGGCGCGCACGGCTTGGAGGAGCGCGGCATCTACCGCATTCACCAGTTCGAGAAGCAGGAGATGATCGTCGTCTGCAAGCCCGAAGAGAGCGAAATGTGGTATGAGAAAATGTGGAACTATACCGTGGAACTGTTCGTATCCATGGGAATTCCCGTCCGTACGCTTGAATGCTGCTCGGGCGATCTTGCCGACCTCAAATACCGCAGTGTGGACGTCGAGGCATGGAGCCCCCGCCAGAAGAAGTACTTCGAGGTGGGATCGTGCTCCAATCTCACCGACGCACAGGCGAGAAGACTGGGCATCCGCTACAAATCGGACAAGGGCACGGCGTACGCGCACACCCTCAATAACACGGTTGTCGCGCCGCCCAGAATGCTCATCGCTTTCCTTGAAAACCACCTCAACGCCGACGGCAGCGTCGATATTCCCGAGGTGCTGCGTCCCTACATGGGCGGCAAGGAGAAACTTCTTTCCCGTTCATGAAGTACGTCTTTTTTGACATCGAATGCGCCTGCGTCTATAAGAGCGTTGCCAAGATCTGCGCCTTCGGGTACGTCGTGACCGATGAGGCGTTCAACGTTTTGGAGCGTGAGGACATTCTCCTCAATCCCAAGGGGAAGTTCCACCTCACCGACCGAAAGGGGGGCGAGGGACTTGTGCTTCCCTATGTCTATGAGGATTTCAAGAAGTATCCGCTCTTTCCTGCGGCGTATGAACGCATCCGCGCGCTCCTTGAGGATAAGGAGCACATCGTTCTCGGGCATGCGACGCTCAACGACGTCAACTATCTCAATCTTGAGACGCGGCGCTATAAACTCCCGTCTTTGAAGTTCCGCTTCTATGACACGCAGTTCTTTTATATGAACGTCCGCCGCGAATTCTCCCGTCAGCTCGGGCTGGGCGCGATGGCGGAGGAGCTTGGCGTCGAATTTACACCCCACCGCGCCGTGGACGACGCCTATGCGACCATGCGCGTGTGCGAGGCGATCGTAAAGCAGGAGAACGCCGCGACCATTCCCGAATTTGTCGGGCGCTATCAGATCCGTGCGGGGCAGATCGCTGATTATAAGATCCGTCCGCTCGCTTCGCAGGGGCTCAGGAGCTACATTGCCGAGCGCGACGAGGAGCGCGAAAAGCGCGCGAAGGCGCACGACGAATTTTACCGCTACGTCAACAAGCATATGCACCGCAGGCAGAAGGGCGGGTCTCTTGAGGGAAAAGTGTTCTGCTTTTCCAAGGAGGTGGAGGAGGAAGTTCCGCTTTCCGTTCACCTTGTCGCCGCGATCTTCGCCTCGGGCGGAAAATACACCTCGCACCCAGCCGAATGCAATGTCTACATTGCGCGCGGGCAGGGCGGGGTTCGATATCAGAACGCCATCACCGCGGGCGCGGCGTTCGTCCCGCTTGAAAATCTCGAGAGCGCACTTATCCGATCATGAACCTTCCGCAGGAATTTTTAACAAGAATGCAAAAAAGGCTGGGCACGGCGTACCCCGCCTTTTTGCGTTGTTATGACGCCCCGTCCGTCAGGGGCGTGCGCGCCAACCTTCTGAAATGTTCGGCGCAGGCGTTCAAAGACCTTTCGCCCTTCGCGGACGAGTCCGTCCCGTGGGCGGAGGGCGGATTTTATACGGCGTCGGAAAAACTCGGACATATGCCCGCGCACCATGCGGGGCTGTTCTATGTGCAGGAGCCGTCCGCTATGTGCGCCGCGCCGCTCTTGGACGCAAAACCGGGCGAACGGGTGCTCGATCTGTGCGCCGCGCCGGGCGGAAAGACCACTCAGCTCGCCGCCGCCATGCGGGGGGAGGGCGTACTGATTGCAAACGAGTACGTCTATGACCGCGCCAGGATCCTCTCGCAGAACGTCGAGCGGCTGGGCGTGAAAAACTGCGCCGTCATCAGCGCGGATACGGCGGCGCTTGTCAAAAAACTTCCCGCATACTTTGACAAGATCCTCGTCGATGCTCCCTGCTCGGGCGAGGGGATGTTCCGCAAGGACGCGGGCGCGATCGCGGAGTGGAGCGAGGAGAACGTGAAACGCTGCATTGCCCGTCAGCGGGAAATTCTCGACAACGCCGCGGAAATGCTCGCAGGCGGCGGCTCGCTCGTCTATTCCACCTGCACGTTCGAGGCGGGCGAAAATGAGGAACAGATCGCACAATTCCTCGCACGTCATCCCGATTTTGTGCTCAAAGAACAGCACCTGCTTCTCCCGCATGAGGTGCGCGGAGAGGGGCACTTTGCCGCACTTTTGCAAAAAACGCAGGGCGATCGCCTCGATGCGCCCGCCTTCCCGCATGCTTGCAACCGCGCCGCCGAACGCGCATGGACGGAGTTTGCGCAGGAATTTTTCCTGAAAGTTCCCGAAGGCACGCTCACTGCCGCGGGAGAGCGGCTGTATCTCCTGCCCCAAGGCCTGCCCGCGCTTGCGGGTAACGTCCTGCGCGCGGGGCTGGAGCTGGGCAGCTTCGACGGCAAGCGCTTCACGCCTGCCCACGCTCTTGCGATGGCGGCAAAGGAGGGGGACGTGCGCCTTTGTATTGCGCTCTCCGATGCAGACTGCGTGCGCTGGCTGCGCGGCGAGACGCTTCCCTGCGAAGGAAAGGGCTGGGGAATCGTCACGTGGCGCTCTTACCCGATGGGGCTGTGTAAGGCTGCAGGCGGCACGCTCAAAAATCACTATCCGAAGGGTCTGCGCGATTTACAGGCGGCTTTGTAAACTCTCTGCGATTTCCGCACGGCTTTGCAGACTGCGCAATTCACGGGCAGCGCTGTGGGCTTTGCTGGATTTACGGGCGGCTCCGTGGTTTTATGCGCGGGGATTTGCGCCCTTTGCATTCGACCCGAACGTGAGTGCAAAAAGCTGCGATGACGATATAACGCGCGGGACACAAAATTTGCAATGACGATACAACGCGCGGGGCATAAAATTCGCAATGGCAATATGTCTGTTTGGGAGTGTTGTTTCGAGCTCTGCGGTCTGAACTGATGCGCAACGGCGATACGTCCGCATGCGATTGTTGTTTTATTTCCGCGCTCTCAGTCTGTGCCGCATGCTAAGGCGCGTATTTGCCCTTGTAGGGGCGGAGGGCGCGAGGGTGCTGTTCCTCATTCAAAATACTATGAAAAGGCGTGAAGGGCTGATTTCGCGCCTTTTTTGCTGTTTGAAAAAAATATTTTCCCCGATCCCCGCCGATTCGCTGTACTTTTTCGCGCGCGCGTGTTATAATAGTTATACTATTTCTCACCCTGTGGGCAAGATCGCGCAGGTGTGAAGTCATCGAAGGGCATTCCCGCCGCAGAGCGGATTCGGCGTGTCGGGGAGCCGTCCTCACAAGGGGACGCAACAAAAATTTTCATCAAGGAGACAGGCATGTCAGAAAAGGTAGAGGGCGCATACGGCGCGGAACAAATTCAGGTGCTCGACGGGCTTGAACATATCCGTAAGCGTCCCGGGATGTATATCAGCTCAACGGACGAAAGGGGACTGCATCACCTCGTGAGCGAGGTTGTCGATAACTCCATCGACGAGGCGCTCGCGGGCTACTGTGACCGCGTCGATGTCACCATCAATGCGGACGGTTCGTGCACCGTCAAGGACAACGGACGCGGCATTCCCACCGAGATCCACCCCAAAGAGGGTATTTCCACCGTGGAAGTCGTCTTCACCAAGGTCAACGCGGGCGGCAAGTTCGGCGGGGATTCGGGATACAAGGTCTCCTCGGGTCTGCACGGTGTGGGCGTTAAAGCAGTCAACGCGCTTTCGGAGTGGCTGGAAGTGGAAGTCGCGCAGAACGGGCACATCTACAAGCAGGTATATAACCGCGGCGTGCCGCAGCGTTCTCTTCAGATCGTCGGCGACACCGACAAGACGGGCACCAAGGTCACGTTCTTCCCCGATGCCGAGATCTTCGAGACCATCGTCTTCAAGTATGAAACGCTGCGCGTGCGGCTTAAAGAGCTCGCCTTCCTCAACAAGGGACTGACCATCACGCTCACCGACAAGCGCGGCGAAAAGGAGCGTTCGGACACCTTCTGCTACGAGGGCGGTATCCGCGAGCTTGTCGAAGAGATCAACAGCGGCACGGAGACGCTCTTTCCTGAACCGCTCTATTTTGAGGAGCAGGACGGCACCACCGTCTGCGAGATCGCGCTCCAGTACAACGAGAGCTATAACGAAGTCATTTATTCGTATGCCAACAACGTCAACACGATCGACGGCGGCACGCACGTCGAGGGGCTCAAGCTCGCGCTCACCAAGGTCATCAACGACGCAGGCCAGAAGCTTGGCATTCTCAAAGAGAGCGACCGTTTAACGGGCGAGGACGTGCGTGAGGGCATCACGGCAGTCGTGTCCGTCAAGCTGGAGAACGCACAGTTCGAGTCGCAGACCAAGGATAAGCTCAACAATTCCTTTATCCGTACCTTTGTTTCTAAGTGCGTGTCCGATCGGTTCGGCACCTATATCGAGGAACACCCCGCCGAGGCGCGTGAACTTGTCCTGCGCTGCATTACGGCGCAGAAGGCGCGCGATGCGGCAAGAAGCGCGCGCGAGCTCACCCGCAGAAAGGGACTGCTCGAATCGAGCGCACTGCCCGGCAAGCTTGCCGACTGTTCCGACCGCCGTCCCGAGCTTTGCGAGATCTATATCGTTGAGGGCGATTCGGCAGGCGGTACGGCGAAATCGGGCAGAGACAGACGCTTCCAGGCCATTCTTCCCCTTCGCGGCAAGATCTTGAACGTTGAAAAAGTGCGCCTTAATCGCGTTCTCGAAAATGCCGAGATCAAGGCGATGATCACGGCGTTCGGCTGCGGCATTCTCGACGACTTCGACGAGAGCAAACTGCGCTATGACCGCATCATCTCCATGACGGATGCCGATGTCGACGGCGCGCACATCCGTATTCTTCTTCTGACGTTCCTGTTCCGCTACATGCGCCCGCTCATCGAGCACGGCCACGTCTATTCCGCCATGCCGCCCCTTTATAAGGCGAGCGTCAAGGGCAAAGAGGACGTCTATCTCTATTCGGAGGAGGAAAAGACGCTCTACGACGCGGCGAACAACAACAAAGTCACCTACCAGCGCTATAAGGGCCTCGGCGAAATGAGCACCGAACAGCTCTGGGACACGACCATGAACCCCGCGACGCGTACGCTCGTCAAAGTGAGCATCAAAGACGCGGTGGAGGCGGACAAGATGTTCACCATCCTCATGGGCGAAAGCCCCGCTCTGCGCCGTCAGTTTATTGCGGACAACGCGACGCTGGTGAAAGATCTCGATATCTGAGAAGAACAACCCGCCGCGAAGCCCGACGCCGCAGTCCGTGCACCGCATCTTTTGAGCCGTCCGAACATACGGCTGACATATTTACTGAAAGCGTCGGCGATAAGAATGCAACGGCAGACGGCATAAACCGACAGACGGCATAAAACAAGAAAAATATTCCGAGAGGGAACAACATTGGCTAAGAAAGAAACAAGCCCCGAGCTGACCGAAGAGTTTAAAAAGACACTTCAGATGACAAGGATCCTCGATGTCGAGGTGGACGACGAATTGAAGCGCTCCTTCATCGCATACGCGATGGCGGTCAATAAGTCGCGCGCCATTCCCGACGTGCGGGACGGCCTCAAGCCTGTGCATCGGCGTATTCTTTACTCCATGCACGAGATGGGGCTCTACAACGACAAGGATTACCGTAAGTGCGCGCGTATTGTCGGTGACGTTCTCGGTAAATTCCATCCGCACGGCGATTTCTCCGTGTATGACGCGCTCGTGCGTCTTGCGCAGGATTTCTCCATCAACTTCCCGCTCGTGGACGGGCACGGCAACTTCGGTTCGGTAGA
>ERZ1643251.3126-NODE-3126-length-15776-cov-7.860314_pt1 | contig 15776 bp, 14 predicted proteins | sample MGYA00579261_ERZ1643251 | MGnify/ENA primary metagenome ERZ1643251 (study PRJEB29033, sample SAMEA4952267) | chicken gut metagenome | biome: Broiler Chicken; feature: Gastrointestinal Tract; material: Caecum | place: Ireland | collected 2018 | study: Broiler...
CCCCCTTAAATGTCCTTTTGGTTACTTTTCTGACAAGAGAAAAGTAACCCGGGGTTCGGGGCCGGCGGTCCCGGTTGTGTCGAAAAGAAAATGGAATATTCGAGGCACCCGGAGAATAAAAATAAGTTATTTTGTAGCAGCAGGAGCAGTAGAGGAAAAATTTGTGGATAAAGAAAAAAATCGTTGGGAAATCAAGAAAAATCTGTCAACAGGCGTGTGTGGAAAAGGCGGGGGCTCGTCCACGGCTTTCCACAGGACAGAATGCGACAGGAATTTTCCACAGGCCGGGTGCAAAACTTTTTGGGGAAACGGTGGAAAACTTAGGGGATAATGTTGAAAGTTTTCGCCGTTGGTTTGCGCTCACTTGGTGGAGTTGATGTTTGTGATGATGGACTTCACCGTTTCGGCGAAGGAGGGGTCCTTTTTCATCTTTTTCTCCACCTGCTCGATGGAGTGGAGGACGGTGGTGTGGTCCCGGTTGCTGAACTCCCCGCCGGTCTCGCTGAGGGACAGGCTGGTCATCCGGCGGATCAGGTACATGGCGATCTGCCGGGCGTTGACGCAGTCCCGGCTCCGGGATTGGCCCCGGATCTGGTCCTCCTCCAGGCGAAAGTAGCGGCAGATCTCCTTGATGATGGTATCGGCGGTGATGATAAATTCGCTGGATCGGCTCATGTCCTGGATGGCCCGGTCTACGCACTGGTGGTCGATGACCGTGCCCTCCAGGTCGTGGAAGGCCTTGATCTTCTTCACCGTGCCCTCCAGCTGCCGCACGTTGGCGGTGATCTTGGTGGCGATGTAGCTTGCGATGTCGTCGGGGAGGGCGAAACCCAGCTGCACCGCCTTGTTTTTGATGATGGCGATGCGGGTCTCCAGGTCCGGCGGCTGCACGTCGGTCATCAGCCCCCACTCAAAGCGGGTGCGGAGCCGGTCGTCCAGCTGGGCCATCTCGTGGGGCGGCCGGTCGGAGGTGAGGACGATCTGCTTTTTGCTCTCATAGAGCGTGTTGAAGGTGTGGAAAAATTCGTTCTGGGTCTCCACCTTGCCGGCCACGAACTGGATATCGTCCACCAGCAGCAGGTCCGCCTCCCGGTACTTGGTGCGGAAATCTCCGGCCTTGCCGGTGCGGACGGAGTCGATGAAGTCGTTGATGAACTCATCCCCCTTGATGTAGACGATCCGGCTGCCGGGATACTTGTTGCGGATCACGTGGGCGATGGCGTAGAGCAGGTGGGTTTTGCCCAGGCCCGAGTCGCCGTAGATGAACAGGGGGTTGTAGTGCTGGCCCGGCGCGTCGGCCACCGCCTTGGCGGCGGAGCAGGCCAGGCGGTTGGAGGGGCCCACCACGAAGGTCTCGAATGTGAATTCCCCGCTCTCCATCAGGTTGCTGGGCCGGTCGGACTCCCCGCTGCGGTACCGCCGCAGCCCCTCCTCATCCAGAAGCTTTACCGTGATGTCCGAGGAGAAGATGTCCTTCAGCCCCGCCTCGATGTTCCCCAGGAACCGGTCCTGGATGTTGCTGCGCTTGAAGGCGTTGGGGCAGTATAGGATCATGGTGTCCCCCTCCAGGGCCACCACCTCTGTCTCGTCGAACCAGGTCTTGATGGTGGTCTCCGAGAGCTCCTCCCGCAGGCGGGTCAGGATCATGGACCAGACGTCGGAAACAGATTGCATAGAAGCTCTCCTTTTCTCTCTCATTCTGACAGTCTATCTGCAAAGCAAAAAAATACCTACAGTAGTATACCAGAAAACGGCTGAAATTGCAACAGTTCGTGCAACACTTATAGAATAAGTATAGGGGGAGGAGGAGCGCCCGGGAGGGCGGGGGGAGGTACAAGATATGGGCGGCGGGTCCCGGGTTCTTACACTATATTTTGTGAGGTGGGCCGAAATTGCCGGGGGAGCGGGGCAAAAGTGGGCAAATCAGAGGAAAATTCCTTTTTTGTGGAAGTTTTTGTTGACACAGGTTTTGGATTTGTGTATAATAACTGTTGCTTGTCCCCTGGGGACAGTCTGAAGAGTGTCAACTGCGGCGCTTTGAGGGGTCTGCCGTCAAAGCGCCGTCGAGTAGCGCGGTGTTTTCGCGCCGCGCGGCAAATGAGATTAGGAGGTGTATGCAAATGTTCCGTACCTACCAGCCCAAGAAGCGCCAGCGCTCCAAGGAGCATGGATTCCGCAAGCGGATGAGGACCGCCAACGGCCGCAAGGTCCTGGCCCGCCGCCGCGCCAAGGGCCGCGCTCGCCTGACCCATTGAGGCCGCGGAGTTTGCATCGCGAATAGATAGATTGCGAAAGGGACGGCGAAGGGTTTTGCCGTCCCTTGGGCGCTTTTCGGGAGAAAATTCTCCCGGGAGCCGGAGGTCCGCCGGTGGGGAGAGGTGTGAGCTGAAGCCGTGAAGAAGTGGGTCACCATCAAAAAGAATCACGAGTTCCGCCGGATGTACGCCAAGGGCCGCTCGGCGGTGACGCCCTTTCTGGTGGTCTACTGCCGCCCCAACCGCCTGGGCCACAACCGCCTGGGGGTGACGGTGAGCACCAAGCTGGGGGGCGCCGTGGTCCGCAACCGGGCCCGCCGCCGCCTGCGGGAGCTCTACCGCCTGGCCCAGCCCAACATGCGCCAGGGCTACGACCTGGTTCTGGTGGCCCGGTCCCGGGCGGTGGACGGCCCCTGGCGGCGGATGGACGCCGCCTTCCGCAAGGCCCTGGGCCAGCTGGGGCTGCTGGAGGAGGCGGGGACGCCGTGAGGCTGAAAAAGCTCCTTCTCTCTGCCATCCGCTTCTATCAGCGCCGCATCTCCCCGGGGCTCCCGCCCCGGTGCCGCTTCATCCCCACCTGCTCCCAGTACGCCCTGGAGGCCATCGAGAAGTACGGCCCCTGGAAGGGCGGCTGGCTGGCTCTGCGGCGGTTTTTGCGATGCCACCCCTTCTATAAGGGGGATATCTACGACCCTGTGCCCTGAGGCGACGGCCCGGGCCAAGCCACAAACGAATACCGGAGGAAAACATAAGCAATGGGTAATATCATCACCATGCCCTTCGCGGCCCTGCTGCGGTGGCTCTATGAGTTCACCGCGTCCTACGGCCTGTCCATCATCCTCTTCGCCCTGGTCATCAAGCTGGTGCTGCTGCCCTTCCAGATGAAGTCCAAGCGCAGCATGATGCGTATGGGCAGCCTGTCCAAGAAGCAGCAGGAGCTGCAAAAGCAGTACGCCAACAACCAGAAGAAGTACCAGGAGGAGCTTGCCAAGCTCTACCAGGAGGAGAACGTCAACCCCGCCAGCGGGTGCCTGTGGTCCTTCCTGCCCCTGCTGATCCTCATGCCCCTGTACTCCATCGTCTACCGGCCCATCACCCACTTCATGGGTCTGAGCCAGGAGGCGATGGACACCCTCACCGGCGTTGCCGAGGGGCTGGGCTACACCGCCGCCGGCGGCGGCTACGACCAGATCTTCCTCACCGACTTCATCCACCAGCACTGGGCGGACTTTCAGGGGACGGTAGAGGGCCTCATCGATGTGGACTTCAGCTTCCTGGGGCTGGATCTGAGCCGCGTACCCACCAGCATGTTCAGCGGCTTCCAGTTCGAGTGGTCTTACATCGGCGTCATCCTGATCCCCGTTATCGCCGCCGGTCTCCAGTATTTCAGCAGCAAGATCATGGCCCGCACCAACGGCCAGACCGCCGAGCAGAACAGCCAGATGCGGATGATGAACATCACCATGCCCCTAATCTCCCTGTGGTTCTGCTTCTCCATGCCCGCCGCCATGGGCCTGTACTGGATTGTCAACAGCGTGTTCATGACCCTCCAGGAGGTCATTCTGGGCAAGTTCTACACCAAAAGGATCCAGGCCGAGGAGGAGGAGCGTGAGGCCAAGCGGGAGGCCGTCCGCCAGGCCCGGATGGAGGAGGCCAGAAAGCGGGCCGCCGAGCAGAAGGAGCTGGAGGCCAAGAAGCCCAAGAAGCCCCAGCCCAAGCCCAAGGAGAACCGGGTGTCCACCAACGAGGCCGGCAGGGTGGGGGACCGCCCCTACGCCCGGGGCCGCAGCTATCAGGCGGACCGGTATGACAAGAAGGAGTAAGACAAAGGAGTAAGATACGTTTATGGCTATGCAGTATCTTGATATGACCGGCAGGACCGAGGAGGAGGCCGTCCAGAAGGCCCTCCGCCAGCTGGGTCTTGACCGGGACGATGTGTCCGTGGAGGTGCTGGAGCGGGCCAAGTCCGGCTTCTTCGGCTTCGGCGCCAGCCCCGCCAAGGTCCGTGTCACCTACGGCCTGGAGGAAGAGGAGCCTGTCATCCCCGCCGCCCCGCCTCAGCCCGCCCCGAAGAAGAGCGCCCCCGCCCCCGAGCCCAAGCCGGAGCGCAGGAGCGAGCCCAGAGCGGAGGAGAAGGCGGAAAAACCCGCGGAGGAGGAGCCTGTCCCCGAGAAGAGCGGGGGCGGGAGCCGCTCCCAGCGCCGCCGGAAGAACAAGGAAAGCCGCCAGGAGAAGGCCCCCAAGGCGGAGCAGGCTGAGTCCGTCCAGTCCCAGCCCGTCCAGCCCGAGGATCTGGGGGAGCCCTGTGACGACGAGAAGGCCCGGCAGATCCGGGCCTTCCTGGAGGGGCTGCTCCAGCACATGGGCAGCGCCGCCGAGGTGAAGGTGTACCAGCCGGAGAAGGGCCGGTACAAGGTCATCCTGGAGGGGGAGAAGCTGGGGGCCCTCATCGGCCGCCGGGGGGAGACCCTGGACGCCATTCAGCAGCTCACCAACTACTCCGTGAACCGGGGGTCCGACAAGCGGGTCCGCATCCACGTGGACGCGGAGAACTACCGCCTGAAGCGGGAGCAGAGCCTCCAGAGCCTGGCCCGGAAGGTGGCCGCCAAGGTGGTCAAGTACAAGCGCAACGTCACCCTGGAGCCCATGAACGCCTACGAGCGGCACGTGATCCACACCGCCCTCCAGGACGTTCCCGGCGTCACCACCTACTCCATGGGCACCGAGCCCAACCGCCGGGTCATCGTGGCCTACGACAAGGACAAGAAGTAAATACACGCGAGGCGCGGCCGGATTCCCGGCCGCGCCTCTTTCTCTGTTGGAAGATTTTCTGACCAAAGTTCCTTATCCCGCCGGCTCGTGGCTCACCGCGATCCAGCCGTCCTCGCCGGGGCTGACCACCAGGCGCATGGGGGCGTCGGACCAGTAGCTGTGCGCCCCCTCGCCATCCGGGGGACCCGAGGCCATAAAGTCGTTGATATACTCCACCACCCAGGACCCGTCGGGCAGCTCCCAGCCGGACTGGAAGATGTAGCGCTGGTACCAGGTGTCCGTGTGGACGGCGTACCAGGCGTCGTAGTCCTCCAGGTACACGGGTCCCGGGGGGTCGGCGGCGCTGTCCAGGATGGCGTCGGCCCGCTCCTCGTCGATCCCGAACTTCTCCCGGAGGTAGGCGTTTACCTCCTCCCGGGGGAGCTTGAACAGGTCCATCCACTCCGGGAGCCCCGCCTCCGCCAGGGCCTCCCGCTCCGCCGCCTCCAAGTAGTCCCAGTCTGAGAGACCCATGTCGTAGAAGAGGAGGCCCAGGTAGTCCCCCGCGTCCTCCGGCGTGTCATAGGGGAAGCGGAGGAGGCCGTTGTTCTCCGGGTAGTCGGACCAGAGATTGAACCAGGCCGCCAGGGCCTGGAGCTCTCCCTCCGTCAGGGGCCGGGAGGAGGCGCCCTCCTGGCGGAAGTCCTCCGCCGCCGTCAGGACGTAGTCCTCCCCCTCCAGGGTCCACGTCTCCTGCCGGGCCAGGTACAGCCCGCCCAGGCCGTCGGGCCGGTAGATGTGCCGGTAGCGGAGGGCCCCGGCCTGGTCCACGGTCTCGGCCACCACCCGCTGGTTTTCCCTGTCCACCGTCAGGGGGCCGTTGACGCAGCCGCCGTAGGTGAACAGGCCGGCGGGCATGCCGCTGTCCAGGCCGCAGAACCAGAGGTAGTAGGGCCGGTTGCCGACGGCGGTCCAGCCCTGGAGGGCGATGTCCAGATAGCCGTCAAAGTTCAGGTCCTCCAGCAGCAGGCCTCCGTCGGGGAGGGCGGTCTCCGTGGCGTAGTCCAGGCTGTCCTCCCCCCACGTGTCCGCGATGGCCTCCCGGGTGTAGAAGGTGACGGAGCCCTGCCGGCCCCGGGTCCAGGTCACGTTGACCTCTGTCAGGTCGAACACGTCGTTGCCGCTGTAGCCGTAGAGGGTCAGGTCCCCGGTGATGCCCGGGCCGAAGGCCACGTCCTCCACCTCGTAGAGGGCCGTCTCCCGGCGGCCCACGGGGTCGGAGACCCGCCGCTCTCCTTGGGTCCAAATACCGCCGCTGACCTGCCAGAAGTCCAGGCCGTTGGCGTGGACCTGGGAGAGGAGCAGGGTGGCGGTCCAGTCCCCGCAGTCCGCCGTCACCAGGGCGGTGTCGGACCGGTAGGAGCCGTTGCTGGAAAAGCGCCGGGTGACCTCCAGGTCCTCTGCGGTCAGGTCATAGCCCTGGGTCCCCAGGTAGGCCAGGGCGGTCTCCGTCATATCCTGGGTCCAGGACTGCCGCCCGGCCTGCAGGTCCAGGAAGAAGGCGGCGGCAGCGTCCGGCCAGCCCTCCACCCGGGTGCCCAGGGCCATCCCCAGGTGGTGCTTGCAGTACAGGTACTCCTCCCAGGTGTAGCCGTCGATGTCCTCGCCGGTCCGGGAGTAGCTGAGCCCGGCGGGCTCCAGGAGCCCGGCGAAGCGGGTCTCCAGCAGGGTGACCGTGCCGTCGGGGTCCTCCCGGAGCAGGAGGACCGGCAGGCCCAGAGAGGCGCTCTCGCTGATCCACGCCCCGGTGGACCCGGACTGGAGCTCGTACCGGAGGTACCAGGCGGAGTAAGAAATATCGTCGAAGTCGTACTCCACCGCCCGGACCAGAGCGGTGATCCGGCTGTCCGCCACGGCGGTGCCCTCCGCCTCCAGGTCCGCCGCGGTCTGGCGGAGGTACTCCCGGGCGGCGGTCTCCGCGGCCTCGTACAGGGGCGTGGTGAAGCGGACCGCCTCCCCGTCCACGATGGTCAGGGTCCCGCCGGTGAAGCCGCTGGCGTTGGCCCAGGCCAGGGAGACCTCCAGCGTCACCGTGTCCCCGTCCTCCGTGCCGCTGTGGACCGTGACGGGCACCAGGGGGATGTCCGTGGGCACGGCCCCGGTCTCGTTTACCGCCTGCCGCTCCGCCGCGTCCAAGTCCAGATTGGTTACCGGGATGATGCCGCCCTCCTCCCGGGGGTAGAGGGGGTAGTTCTCCGCCAGATAGCCGTCCGACACCGTGGGCTCCGCCGGGTCGGTGTACATCCGCAGGACGGCGGCGTTTAATTCCTCCGTGTTCAGCCGCGCCTCCCAGTCCGCCAGGGCCTCCTGGTCCAGTTCCGCCGGCCCGGCCTGGCGGATGCCGAAGGAGCAGGCGGCGATGAGGACCAGGGCCAGGGCCGCCGCCAGGGCGGGCCCGCCCCACCGCCGGGGGGCGGAGAGCAGATTGCGAAGCCGGGCCCGCAGGGCGGCCTTGCCGCCCCGGAAGCGGGTGGAGAGGGGGGAGGCGAGGCCCCGCCGCCGCCCCAGATCCGCCAGCAGGGCCTCCCCGTAGGCCCGCCGGTCCCCGCCGCTGAGGCCCGCCGCCACCGCGTCGTCGCATGTCAGCTCCAGGTCCGTCTCCCCCTGCCGCCGCAGGAGCCACACCAGGGGGTTGAACCAGTGGAGGCAGGCCGCCGCCAGCAGCAGAAGCTTGTACCACAGGTCCCGGCGGCGGATGTGGGTCAGCTCGTGGCGGAGGATGAACCCCAGCTCCCGCTCCCCATAGTCCTCCGCCGGCAGCAGCAGCCGGGGCCGGAGCAGCCCCGCCGCCATGGGGGAGGCCGCCAGGGGGCACACCCACACCGGGGTGGGCTTCTTCATCCCCAGCTCCGCCTCGATCTCCCGGCAGAGGGCCAGGGTGGCCTCCCCCGGGGTCCGGCTCCACCGCCGGGCCCGGCGGACGAAGCGCCAGCTCCCCATCAGATGCCACCCAAGCAGCCCCGCCGCCACCGCCAGCCACAGACCGGGCAGGGCCCGGTCCCAGTGGATGGCCGGGAGGCTTCGGTCCGCCTCTTGTAGAACGGTCTCAGGCTCCACCGGCTCCGCTGCCTCCACCGTCGGGGCGGGGGAGGGGAGGACCGTGCCGCCGGTATCCACAGGGACGGCGTCCTCTGTGGATATCGTTGGCCCCAGGGTCCGGGGCACCTCCAGCACCACCGCCGGGGCCATGGCCTCCTCCGCCGCCTCCGGCAGCAGGGAGGACCAGGGCAGGGGGGCCAGCAGGAGCAGCGCCGCCAATACCATCCACAGCCAGTACCGCCACCGGGCCCGGTACCGCCGGTCCAGCCGGGGCCGCAGCGGGGCCAGCACCAGGGCCGCCGCCCCGATGACCAGCCCCCACTTCACCGCCTGCAGCAGGTACGCCATCTCACTCCACCTCCAAATGGTCCAGATAGTCCCGCAGCTCCGCCAGATCCTCCCGGCTCAGCTGGCCGCCGTCCACCAGGGCGGCGGTGAGGCGGCGGACGCTGCTGCCGTAGAGCCGGTCCAGCAGGCTCCGGCCCTCGGCGGCCTTGTAGGCCCCCTCCTCCACCAGGGGGCGGTACCAGTTGCTCCGCCCCCGCTTCTCGCAGGCCAGAAACCCCTTGTCCACCAGCCGGTTCAGGCTGGTGATCACCGCCGGCAGGGCCCAGTCCCGGCTGCCCTTCAGCTTCTCGTGGATGTAGGTGGACTGCACCGGCTCCCCGGCGCCCCACACCGCCAGCATGATCTCCAGCTCCGCGTCCCCCAGCCGCTTCAGCTTCTCCATGGTCTCCCTCCTTGTTACACAGCTGTATCTCTACATTTATTATACGACTGTATAAGTGCTTTGGCAAGTTACGAATGGTTACAGAAGGGGGCTTTTTCAAAGTTATCCCCATAATTGTGGAAAACTTTTTTGTTCCATCTTGACAGGGAGGTGCTTCTCAGCTATTATATAGATAATCTATATACATAGGAGGTCAAGCATATGGAGAAAAACATCCCCTCCGGCGGCACGGCCATGCTGCTGCTGAAGCTGCTGGAGGAGGGGGACATGTACGGCTACCAGATGGTGGAGACCCTGCGCCAGCGGTCGGACCACACCTTCGACCTGAAGGCCGGGACCCTGTACCCCCTCCTCCACACCCTGGAGGAGAAGGGGTTCGTCACCTCCTACCTGGAGGGGACCGACACCCCCCGGCCCAGGAAGTACTACCGCCTGACGTCCACAGGGAAGGGGCAGCTTGTGGAAAAGGTGGAGGAGTGGCGGCGGTACACCGCCGCGGTGGAGAAGGTTTTGAAGGGGGGCGAGACCTTTGCCTGACCAGATCGAGACCTATGTGGAGACCGCTATGGACCAGGTCCGGTGGAAAAAGGCCCGGCCGGGGCTGGCCGCGGAGATCCGCACCCACCTCCTGGACCAGCGGGACGCCTGCCTGGCCCAGGGCATGGACGAGGGGGCGGCCCAGGGGGAGGCGGTGCGGCAGATGGGGGACCCGGTGGCCCTGGGGACGGACCTGGACCGGGTCCACCGGCCCCGGCCCCAGTGGGGCCTGCTGGTGTTCGCCCTGGCCCTGGCGGCTCTGGGGGCCTTCCTGAGGATCGTCCTCACCGCCGATATGCGGTACGCTTCCGCGCAGGGTCCCATGCGGGACCTGGCAAGTGTGCTCCTGGGAACGGCCTGTCTGGCAACAGGGTACCTGATGGACGTTAGCGCCCTGGGCCGTCGGGCGGGGTGTGTCTGCCTGGGCTTTTTGGCAGCCACAATACCCAGCGCTGTTTTCCTGCTCAACTCGGTGAATCTTCTCGTTCGGACCATAGGATCATTTTTGATCCAGACGCTGTTTTCCCTGACCCTGGCGCTGCTGCTGTGGCGGCTCCGGGGCCGTGGCTGGCTCGGCGCGCTGGGGGCCATGGCCTGGGCAGGGCTGTGCGGGATATCGTGCCTGCTGACACCCAGCCTTTTCGCGCTTTTTCAGGTGACCCTCTCTGCTCTGATCCTGGGGCTGTTCTTCTCCTGCCGGGACTGGTTCGGGATCGGGAAAAGGCTGGGAATGGTACTGCTGACGGTTTTGGGACTGGGCATTTTATTTTTGATCGTTTACTATGGATATTGGACGCAGTTCCGGTTTGACATCCATCCGGAGCTGGACCCGTTGAACCAGGGCTACTACGCCGCCGCCATCCGCACGGCCCTGTCCGGGGCCAGGTGGCTGGGGCCGGCGGACCCCTCCCTGTGGCTGGAGGAGAGAGGGCGGTCCCTGGTGCCCAACATCGAAGGGGACAATCTGTTGACGAATCTCATCTGCTCCTGGGGCTGGCTGCCCTTCCTGGCTGTGGTGGGGGCCTTCGCCGCCTTCTTCCTGTGGATGCTGTGGAAAACTATTCGCCTGCGGCAGACCCTGGGCCGGGCGGTGTGCCTGGGGGGCCTGACGGCCCTGGGGGTCCAGGCGGTCTTCAGCCTGCTCCTGAACCTGGGGGTCCCCCTCTTCGCCGCCTCCTTCCCCCTGGTGGTGGGCAACACCGGAACGGTGCTGAACATGTTTTTCATCGGCCTCATGCTCTCCGCCTTCCGGGACGGGGCCATGCCGGAGGAACGGCCGGCGGAGCGGCTGCTGACCGTCCCCGCCGTGTCCTGGGTTGACGGGGTCCTGACCGTGAATTTCAAGGGGAGAACGCTGTCCGAATAGCAAAAAAGAGGACCGCCCGGAGGCGGTCCTCTTCAGGCTGTCGAAAAAGTCATGTCAGACTTTTTCGCAGCCTGAGAAATGCCGTTACTTTCCCACAGCTACGCAGTGTGAAAGTCCTCGCTGCGCGAGCCGCACGCCTTGCAAAGCAAGGCTTTGCGGGGCATTTGATTTCATTCGAGGCGGGCTTTGCCCCCTCGAGCTCCCCCCGGCGCTGTGCGGTTTTTACTTCTGAGGAAAGTTTTTCGACACGCTGAAAGAGGACCGCCCGGAGGCGGTCCTCTTCGCTTTTTGAGAGATCAGTCCAGATAGTCCATGGGGTCCTGCCGCTCGCCGTTGTAGCGGACCTCGAAGTGGCAGTGGTTGCCGGTGCTGCGGCCAGTGGAGCCCATCTCCGCGATGTGCTGGCCCTTGTAGACCTTGTCGCCCACGCTGACCAGCAGGCTGGAGTTGTGGCCGTAGTAGGTGACGTAGCCGTTCTGGTGGTCGATCTGGACCAGGTAGCCATAGCCGCTCATCCACCCGGCGTAGATCACCTCGCCGCCGTCGGCGGCCACGATGTCGGTGCCGTAGCTGTTGGCGATGTCGATGCCGCTGTGGTAGGAGGTACCGCCGAAGATGTTGCGGTAGCCGTAGTCGGAGGTGATGGTGCCGCTGGTGGGCCAGCGGAAGGAGCCGGTGGGCGCCCAGGAGGGCCGCTCCTTGGTACCCCGGGCCTGGACCTCGGTGACGGGCTCGGTGATGACGGTCTGCTCCTCAATGACCCGCTCCACCTCCTCGTAGCCCTGGTAGGTGACCCGGGCCACGGTGTCGGCGGCGCCGGGCACACCGGCGCTGATAACGGAGGTGTCGCCCTCCCACATGGTGTCGTCGTCCACGTACTCGATCTCGTAGGGGATCTCCGCTACATAGTACTCCATCTGGGTGGCCACGATGGTCAGGTAGGGCACGGCGTTGCTGATGAGCAGCACGTCGCCGGGCCACAGCTTGTCGATATCATAGCCGGGGTTGAGCTTGAGCAGCTCGGAGCTGGTCATGTTGTTGTCCTGGGCGATGACGGACCAGCAGTCCCCCTCCTTCACGGTGTAGGTGACTTCCCCGGCCTTGGTGGAGTTGAGCAGCAGCGCCACGTCCGCCAGGTTGGTGAAATCCTCCACCGGCAGGTCGCACTCCCGGATCTCAATGTCCTCCACAAAGTCGATGGACACGGTGTTCTCGTTGCGGAAGGGGGCGGCCACCTGCTCCAGCAGCTCCTCCAGGGCCCCCTCGGTCTGGGTGGCGCCGATAAACTCGCCGCCCACGTACAGGGCGTAGCCGTGGGCCACCATGTTCAGCTCATCCTCCAGAGCCTTCTCCAGCTCCCCGGCGTCCTCCACCGCGCTGCGGGCGGTGAGGCCGGTGGAGTAGGACACGGCGCTCTCCTCCAGGGTGTAGTCGTAGCCCAGCACGTCGGAGATGGACGCCTCCACGGACATCCGGGCGGCGGCGGCCTCCTCCTCGGAGGCCACGGTGCCCAGCTCCACGCCGTTGAGGGACACGGTGGTGGCGGTGGTGTAGAGAACGTTGAAGACGGCGAACACCGCCACAGCGACGCTGGCGGAGAGGAACACCGCCACGTGGAACCGCTTCGGCTCCGTCACCCGCCGCAGCCTCGCGGCGGCGGCGGCCAGGGCGGAGCGCAGGCGGTAAAGGGCCGACGCGCATTTATGCCGGATCAGGGGCATGCTGCCGGCCAGAAGGAGACGGAGCTGCTGGTAGGGGCTGCTGCTCTCGGGAAACCGCTGCCGGTCCCGGAAGCTGGGTACCCTCCTCCGGCTCCTGTCTTTTGTGGCCATGGGACATTACCTCCAGAAATAACAAATCGGATAAAAGAGTAACAAAAAGTTACAATGGCATTCTAACGCATTTTTTCCAGTTCGTCAACCCCAATATCTGGTAGCGTCCGTTGGAGAAGGACCAATTTAGGGGAAATCAGGGGAATTGAGAGACTTTTTCCCGCTCCGCGGGACCGGCGCGGAGAGGAAGCCGGGGTATTGAATTTTGGGAAGGAATCGTGTATAGTGACAGTGGAAGCATTTGGCCCCAAAACCCTGACGATTTACGGCGGGGGCCGCCGCCGAAACGCAGAATATTAGGAGGAACGCACATATGTTTACCGCGCTTTTGAAGAATCTGAAAGAGAACCGCCGGACCATCGTGTTCACCGAGGGCCCGGACCAGCGCATCCAGACCGCCGCCGCCCGGCTGCTGGCGGAGGACCTGATGGACGTGATCCTGGTGGGCAACGTGGAGGAGGTCAAGGCCGCCGCGGAGAAAAACGGCTGCGACATCTCCAAGGCGGAGATCATCGACCCGGAGACCTACGAGGCCATGGACGAGATGGTGGCCAAGATGGTGGAGCTGCGGAAGGGCAAGATGAGCGAGGACGACTGCCGCGCCGCCCTGAAGAAGGGCAACTACTTCGGCACCATGCTGGTGAAGATGGGCAAGGCCGACGCCCTGCTGGGCGGCGCCACCTACTCCACCGCCGACACCGTCCGCCCCGCCCTGCAGCTGATCAAGACCAAGCCCGGCGCCCACCTGGTGAGCTCCTGCTTCATCCTCAAGCGGGACGAGGGGGACGAGGCCCTGCGGCTCCTGTGCATGGGCGACTGCGCCATCAACATCTCCTATGAGGACAGCGTGGACAAGGAGGGCAACGTCACCGTGTCCGCCGCCCAGAAGCTGGCGGAGGTGGCGGTGGAGTCCGCCCGCACCGCCCAGTTCTTCGGCATCGACCCCAAGGTGGCCATGCTCAGCTTCTCCACCAAGGGTTCCGGCAAGGGCGGCACCGTGGCCCTGTCCGCCGAGGCCACCAAGGTCGCCCAGGCCATGGCCCCCGACCTGGCCATCGACGGCGAGATGCAGTTCGACGCCGCCGTCAGCCCCACCGTGGGCCAGCTGAAGTTCCCCGGCAGCCAGGTGGCCGGCTACGCCAACACCTTCATCTTCCCCTGCATCGAGGCCGGCAACATCGGCTACAAGATCGCCCAGCGCCTGGGCGGCTATGAGGCCTATGGCCCCATCCTCCAGGGCCTCAACGCCCCCATCAACGACCTCAGCCGCGGCTGCAACGCCGAGGAGGTCTACAAGATGGCCATTATCACCGCGGGGATGAAGTAAGATGAAAGAGGGTCCGGGAGAGCCCGGACCCTCTGAGTTTGTCGAAAAAGGCTGACGCCTTTTCCGCAGCAAAAAAATACCGTTACTTTTCAACAAGCTACGCAGCATAAGGGAGGGACCCTTTCGAAAGGGTCCCTCCCTTATGCGCCCTTAAGCGCCCAGGATGGGGATTGCCCGCTCTTCCATCGTGGGAAAAGCAGGCCGGGGTGCGGGGCCGGAGGCCCCGCGCCTCAAATATCCCTTCTCCCCTCCAGGGCCCGCATCAATGTGGCGTCGTCGGCAAACTCCAGGTGGCCACCCACGGGGATGCCGTAGGCAAGGCGGGTGAGGCGCACGCCGAAGGGCTTGAGGAGGCGGGCCAGGTACATGGCGGTGGCCTCCCCCTCGGTGTCCGGGTTGGTGGCCATGATGACCTCCTTCACGTCCCCCTGGGCCACCCGGTCCACCAGGGACTTGATCTCCAGGTCGTCGGGCCCCACGTGGTTCATGGGGGAGATGACGCCGTGGAGGACGTGGTAGCGGCCGGTGTACTCCCGGGCCCGCTCCATGGCCACCACGTCCCGGGGGTCCGCCACCACGCAGATGGTGGACGGGTCCCGCTTGGGGGAGGCGCAGATGGGGCACAGGCCCCCGGCGGTGAGGTTCCGGCACACGGGGCAGCAGGTGACGGTGCGCTTGGCCTCCAGGATGGCGTCGGCAAAATCCTGGGCCTCCTGGTCGCTGAGGCTCAGGACGTGGAAGGCCAGGCGCTGGGCGGATTTGCCCCCGATGCCGGGGAGGGAGGCGAACTCCTCCACCAGCTTCTCCAGGGGCGCGGGCAGATATTCCATAGCTGTTATCCTCTCAATTTTGACCTCTCAGCTCCCGGATGCGCCCGGGGATGTCGGCGGCCTTGTACACGGCGGAGCCGGCCACCAGCACGTTGGCCCCGGCGGCCACCGCCACGGGGGCGGTAGCGGGGCCGATGCCGCCGTCCACCTCCAGCTCGCAGTCCAGGCCCCGGCTGTGGATCCAGCCCCGGATGGCCCGGACCTTGTCCATCATGTCCGGCATGAAGGCCTGGCCGCCGAAGCCCGGCTCCACGGTCATCACCAGCACCATGGCGCACTTGTCCAGGAAGGGCAGAACCGCCTCCGCCGGGGTCCTGGGCTTGATGACCACCCCGGGGCGCCTGCCCTGGGCCCGGATCAGCTCCAGGGCCTTCCCCGTGTTCTCCTCCGTGTCCGCCTCCACGTGGACGGTGACAATGTCCGCCCCCGCCTGACAGAAGGCCTCCACGTACCGCACCGGGCGGTCGATCATCAGGTGGACGTCCAGGGGCAGGGCCGTGGTGGGGCGGATGGATTTGACCACCGGGATGCCGATGGTGATGTTGGGGACGAACAGTCCGTCCATCACATCCACATGGACGTAGTCGGCGGTGTCGATCCGCCGGATGTCCCGCTCCAAATTGGCAAAGTCGGCGGACAGGATGGATGGGGCGATCTTGATCATGGCCGGCACTTCCTTTCTTCAGCTTTTGGTGAATCACAGGACGGACAGGCGGCGGGGCGCAAAAGGGGACAAAGCACCGCCGGCGGCGGGGATTCATAGGATACCGTAAGCGGCAAGAGCGTCCGGCGGCGGGCCGCATACTATCGTCCCGCGCCGTTCCGCCCCCGGCCCGGGCCGCCGGGCGCGCCGCATCATATATAGGAGGCCGCCGGAGTTTCTCCGTCGGCCTCTCAGGTCCGCGCGGCAGCCGGCTTCCTGCTGGTGTTACGCCTCCATGGCCCGCACCACGGCGGCGCACCGGGGGCAGAGGGTGGGGTGGTCGTGGTCCTCCCCCACGCCCTCACTGTGCTTCCAGCAGCGCTCGCACTTCTCCCCACGGGCCTGG
>ERZ1643251.3129-NODE-3129-length-15741-cov-9.495984_pt1 | contig 15741 bp, 17 predicted proteins | sample MGYA00579261_ERZ1643251 | MGnify/ENA primary metagenome ERZ1643251 (study PRJEB29033, sample SAMEA4952267) | chicken gut metagenome | biome: Broiler Chicken; feature: Gastrointestinal Tract; material: Caecum | place: Ireland | collected 2018 | study: Broiler...
ATATAATGAATAAACATTTATATTTAATCAGTAATGATGTAAAACATATGTTAGTGACATATGATTATGAGAGTAAGGATTTAAGGTATATTTCAAATAAGACAGCTGAAGAGTGTGTTAATTCTACTGTTATGGAAAGAATTAGTAAACTTCTTAATGTTACGTCAGATAAACATTACATATGAGTGAGGGTCTAAATAAATGAAAAAATATGCTGTTGTAGTATTCATTAATCGTATCAAGAAAGTGAGTTTAGATATAGTTGAGGGGAAACCTCAATCAAGGCGATTGAGAATGCTTTGAGTTATCACGTAAGGCATAACATACAGATTTTAACATTAAGTGAAATCCCAAATTAATCGAAACACCGCTTTTGCGGTGTCTGTCACGGGATAGCCCCGGGCACTGATGAGATAGGATAGAAAGTAGGTGTAAATATGATATTAACTAAGGAATTAGCAGTTAGCCATCATAAATCAATGTGGTTATACTTAGCAAATTTGATTAGGCAAAATGGGGAAGTTATTAACATTGAAATTGAAAAAGACATATATATGGAAGAAAACGGATTTGATTGTATGTTTTCTTGTTTCTTGTGCGAATACGCCTATATAAATAATAACCGTTTACTTTCAAATAGATGCGAAAAATGCCCGATGCAAAAATTTCCGTTTAATGATGCTTGTTTAAATGGGTTATATTCACATGCGATTACAGAAAAAAATTATGTTTGGCAAGCATATCTGTGTGAACTTATTGCTAATTTAGCAGTTGTAAACTAAGGATGGGGGAAACGATGCACAACTACAAAGTGGGAGATTATGTCATGTTAAAAAAAGAAGTAGAATATCCAGCAGTATTAAAGCACCTGGCCGGGGCAATAGTGCGAATCACAGATATTTACGGAGATTACGTAAAAGTTACCGAGAGTATTGATTGGGCGATTCCGGTTGATTACATCAAAACCGTTTTAACCATAGCGGAGCAGAAGCAGCTTATCAAGAAAAACGTTCTTCAAAAGTTAACCGACACGCTAAACGGAGATATATCTTGTTATTGGTACGGAACTGATTTTTATTGCATGATTAAAAATCTAGGTATAATCTATCATTACAAGGATACAATTAATTTTTGCAATATGCTGTCATGTTCCAGTATTCATATATATAACCAAATAATGGCCGATTACCTGAATACTGTTTTTAACATATTATTAAAAAACTGTTCATAATTTGTTCATAATTACCTAGTATCATATACTTGTAGCCAATCAACAAAGCCTCCATTCAAAAAATTTCTTAACCATGGGGCTGCTGTGGCAGCCCCAATTCCTCAAGAAAAGGGAAGTGATAAAGACGTATTTAAAAACATTAGTTGCGCAGTATTTGATTCTGCCTGATGTATACATGGCAGACTACAGAATAACCGGAAGAGTTATAACGTACATATTTAGGGATGCTTTTCACAGCACCCGGATGGAAATAAAAGTTTCGCCAGCGTTATGCTTATCAGTTGATGAACTGGTAAAAAAGATAGATTCCGGAGAAGTTATCATCATCAGCGTCACGCTCAGGAATATCTTAGGATAGTTCCCACGCTTCGATGTCAGAGCGTGATTTACCGCATAAGCGGAATAAAAAAGAAAAAAGGAGAAAAAAGTTATGGCAAGAAAAAGAATGGTAACAAGGACTGTGACAATCACAACGGCAACGGCACTTTGTCTCAATGTTGAGACAGCAGAGCCTGAGAACGTAACGCTGGACATTCCGGGAAAGTTTGGAAGTGACGGCGTTTTACTGGATCACTTTGGGGGTGTTTATAACACGGATAAAAAGAAAGCCGTTACGATTGTAAGCAAGGAGGAAAAAGAAGTCAAATATGGTATGACGGAAAGTGACTTCATCAAACAGGCAGAAGTTATTACAGAAAAAGTAGAACAGGAGGACAAAGACAATGAGTAATTACAGCGTAAAAATCAAAAGCAGCAGCAAGGAATTAAGCACAAAAGAAAGAATCAGAGCGAAAGATCTTTCCGATTGCGTAAAGCTTGACAAGGAAATTTCAGAAGACGGCGAGGGAATCATCATTTACCCGGAGAGTTATATTGTGCTGGAAGTACACAATGAAAAAAGCAAAAACAATCCCGATTATAACAATTACGTGATTAATGATAAGGACGGTACTCGTTACGCAACCGGCTCAGAATCATTTTGGAGGGCATTTTCAGATATATGGGATGAGATTACCGATGCTATATCAGACGGAGAAGTGGAAGAATGGGGGATAAAAGCATACAAACTTCCGTCAAAAAACTACGATGGAAAGACTTTCATAACCTGTTCAATCATTTAAAAAAACAAATACCCCAGCCCTATAAAAATGGGGTGGGGTATTTGTTTGACAGGAGGGGAAAAATGGCTAAGAAAAAAACGCTGTCAAGCGAATATAAAAAAGCTCGTGCAAATTTGCTTAAAAAAATAAGAAGAGCCGAGAAAAAAGGCTATGTATTTGATGAGGGAATTGTTCCCAAAATACCGAAGCGCCCAACACTTGCTAGTATAAACAGACTTAAATCAATTTCTAAAAATTTATACAAAAAAGCGGTAAAATTGGACATTGAAACTGGAGAGATTATACCCGGAGAAGAATCAAGAAAAGCGGAGAGAAGTGCAGCAGCTAGGAAAGCAGCTGAGACAAGAGCTAAAAAACAGGCTCCGCAAATCAGCATAATTGACACTATAATTGAAAGACTACAGCTGATACCAGAAACAAGGGTCTTTCGTAAAAAAGGTACCCGTGCATATTACATGAATACGGGAGAGAAAAGAAATGAATTAATTAATATCATATACAGGCGTATAGACGAAGAGGGAGAAAAAGTCGTAAACGCGGCATATATAACAGCACAGGGAGAGATATTTGCATATATTGATGAGACAGCCCATGAATCAGACGGAGATAGCGTAGAGCGCAGCTTTGTATACTTAGCCACAATATTAAAAGGTTCAGCTTTATCATTTAATGAAGCCGAAAATATAAGTGAAATGGCTGAATTTTATGAAAACTAAGCACTATGAGGTATTGGTAGGGGATTTTGAAACTACGGTATACAAGGGGCAGGAATTCACGGAGGTATGGGCATCTGCCATTGTTCCACTTTTTTCTGAGGATGTGGTTGTACTTAAATCCATATCAGAAACATGGAAATATCTGAAAAGTTTAAAAGGAAATATTTTGATATATTATCATAACTTGAAATTTGACGGTATGTTTTGGTTGGCATATTTCCTTGAAAAATTAAAATTGCAACAAGCTTTTTTACCATTCAACGAAGAAAAAACCGAGGGGAAATGGCTGAATGAAAAACAGATGCTAAACAATACATTTAAGTATAGCATATCAGACAAGGGGCAGTTTTATAATATCATTATAAAGCAAGGAAATCGTTTTATAGAAATAAGAGACAGTTTAAAACTACTACCTTTTTCCGTAAAAGCGATAGGGGAGGGGTTCAAAACAAAACATAGAAAACTGGACATGGAATATACCGGGTTTAGGTATTCGGGTTGTGAAATTACACCGGAAGAAATAGAATACATTAAAAATGACGTGTTGGTGGTAAAAGAAGCCCTTGAAATGATGTATACACAGGGGCACACAGCTCTAACGATTGGTTCCTGTTGTTTGGAAGAATTCAAAAGCGGGTACGACAAACAAGACTATACAGCGTTTTTTCCTGACATATATGATATTCCTATTGAAGAGTTAGGCATAAGTCAAGGGGACTTTGTACGGAAAAGTTATCGGGGAGGGTGGACATATCTAGTAAAAGGTAAAGAAGCTAGGCTGTTCAAAAATGGATGTACGTTTGACGTAAATTCATTATACCCATCCATGATGCACAGTGAATCAGGAAACCGGTATCCGGTCGGCAGAGGCACATATTGGCAAGGCGATATTACAGATGCGGCGATAGGCGAAAATAAATACTATTTTGTAAGAATAAAAACACGATTCAAGTTAAAAAAGAATTATCTGCCTTTTATACAGATAAAAGGGAACTATCTGTATAAGGGATCGGAATGTCTTACAACGTCAGACGTGTTAAAAAACGGAAAATATCAACGGTTTTATCGTGATGCAGCAGGAGATTTACAAGATAGTGCAGTCGAATTAACGCTTACAATGACAGATTTTGAACTTGTCAAGGAACATTATGACTTATATGATTTACAGATACTAGATGGGATATGGTTTTATGCCGAGATAGGTTTGTTTGATGATTATATAAACAAATACAAAAGCATAAAAATGACAAGTAAGGGAGCCAAACGAGAGTCTGCAAAGCTCTTTCTAAATAATCTTTACGGTAAAATGGCATCCTCGAAAGATTCATCCTTTAAGAAAGTCTTTCTAAAAGAGGATGGCTCTATAGGTTTTATATCCATTCCAGAACAAAGCAAGAAACCGGGATATATCCCGATAGGGTCAGCTATTACAAGCTACGCAAGAAACTTTACCATACGGGCAGCACAAAAAAATTATCACGGGGCGCATAGAAAAGGGTTCATCTACGCAGACACGGATTCCATTCACTGTGATATTGATTATAGAGATATAAAAGGAATAAAAGTACATGAATCAAATTTTTGTTGCTGGAAGTGTGAAAGTTTATGGGATTTTGGGTGGTTTGTAAGACAAAAGACCTACATTGAGCATGTTACGCATTCAGACCTAGAACTTATTAAAGCATATTATAACGTTAAGTGTGCCGGTATGCCGAAGCGAAGCAAAGCGTTATTTATTGAGAGTATAACAAGAGAGGGGGAAGTTAAAGCAGAAAACGAAGAAGAAGAAGAATTTTTAAAAGATGATAGGGAGTTAAAAGATTTTAATATAGGTCTTGAAGTTCCCGGAAAGCTTCGGCCTGTCAGAATCAGGGGTGGTGTTGTGCTGATGGATACACCGTATAAAATGAGGAGGGTATAAAAAATGCGTGATAAAGTAATAAAAATTACGTTTCTAAGGACGAGATTATAAGAGATTTAAAAATAGAAAAAAGGCTCCCAAAAAAGGAGCCTTTAAAAATATATCAATAACTTACGCTCAATTCATGCGGTAAGCAAAACCGAAAAAATCATCAGGCGGTACCTTTAAACCGTGCTTTCCTGACTATTCATAAATTAACACGTAAGCTGATACCTTAATAGCTCAGGGCTTTCAAGATTGATTCTTTGCACTTTAAATCTTTAAACCGAAAGCAACCTTTTTCAAAGTAATATCTAAGTGTATTCAAATACATATCATTTCTTTTTAACATTACATAATTAATTTCATGATCCTCAGTCGTAACACTAATTTTTAATTTATGCGAACTGTCTGCCCTATCATCGACATAGATAACGCCAGAATCCGCATATTCCCTGACGCCAAAATCCTGTCCCTTGTATTTAATCGTGCAAAGGTAACGACCTATTCCAGACGGCTTTTCGATAAATGCTTTATTATCATTGAGATATACACACTCACTTGAATATGCCACATAGGCATTTTTTGAAAATGCCCGATTAAAACCGCTGCTTTTCTGGGCGTCACTTGCTGCTTCGACAAAACCTTGCTCAAGTACAAAACCGTCCCCACGTAAAAAATGCGTGTTTATATCCAGTCTTTCCGATATACCCAACTCTACATAATACGGGTTAATGATAGAAACCGGGTTGCTAATCATATAAACAGGGACAAAGCGAACTTGCTGACCCTGTCCACGGGCTACGGATGTGTGTATGGATATAAATTTCCGTATTTCATCAGGGCAATAATGAAACGTTTCTGACTGGAACTCATCAAAAAGCATACGTTGTACATCAGAAAACAAATGACTGTATTTTTTAAGCTGGTCGGCAGAATTCAATGAAAGCGCATACCCACATGGGTCTCCATCGATAAACAATTCATGATAAATTCCAGACGCTTTTCTTTTTGAAGTCATAACCGAATTATTAAAAAACAGTGTAGAAATATCCTTAAAAAACTTATCAGCGCAGTCGTCCAGCTCATAATTAAATCGATAAATCAGAGCAAATTTTTCATTGTTTTTCACAAATTTGTTTACGCACAACCGGCCGAAATAGGTTGTTTTTCCGGCCGAACGATTAGAAGTGCATAAAATCAATTCAGGACGATTTCCGTTTATATCTAACATAGACAAAAGTTTTGTCCCGTCATAGTAGTTAGTCATATGTATCCACACCTTTCTATTATATAGATTATATAACTTTTATTGCTATTTGTCAATATTTGTGGTATACTTATTGAAAAGATTTAAGAAAGGGGGAAACGATTATGCCGGAGAATATCATCACAGCGGTGCAGAGTTTAGGGATCTCAGTAGTTATGTGTTTGCTGATGGCGTGGTTTGTCAAGTATATGTTTGACAAGTTTATGGTGCAGCTTCAGACAGAACAGCAGGCACATAAAGAAGAGATCGCTACGTTAAAAGATGCTCTGAATAACAACACATTAGCTCTTACAAAAGTGGTAGAAAGGTTGGGAAAAGAATGAACGTCACAATGATTAATTTACCGCAGACCGTTTCCGTGGCTCTTTTAGTAATTGCTGGGGAATACGGAAACGGAGACGGGCGAAAAACAAAACTTTCAGCAGATGGTTACGACCCGGAAATCATTCAGGACTGCGTGAATGAATTAATTCCTATCATCAATAAGTATGAGGGGGTGTGATAATGCCCTCAATACAGGCAGCTTATAACTGGGCGATTGAAACGTGCGCAAGCCCAACGGTTGGTTATTCGCAGGCATACCGGAATCAGCAGACCGTGAACGGAATAACCTATTATGATTGTTCATCCTTTATATGGTACGCATTAATTGCAGGTGGTTTTGACGTTGTAAAAATATGGGGCACTTGGCCGTTTACTACTTCAACCATGGGAAATGTCTTGAAGCAGCTGGGCTTCACAAAATATCCGGGTAACGCTATCTGGAAACAGGGCGATATATTAATTCGCACAGGCCACACAGAAATGGCGTTTGACGCCACTCGTTCAATGGGAGCGCACACTTCATCCGTTCCACTTGCAGAGCAGGTTTCGATTAATGCAAACGATTCCCGCGGAAATTGGCTGGAGCTCTGGAGATGGGAAAACGGTGCAACATATGACTGGATATCTGGAAACCGGTATTTGACGATTGGAGAAATGCAAAACAACGCTTCCATTATTTTTGATTACTTTACAACTAGAGGATGGACAGCCGAAGCAATCTCCGGTATGTTGGGAAATATGGGTGGAAGATATTCCGGAGGGGAATCCACGGTAAATCCCGGAATATGGCAGAATTTAACCGTAAATCCTGAACTTGGGTTTGGACTTGTACAGTGGACACCGGCAACTAAATATACAAACTGGGCTGACAGCAAAGGATATGCACATGATGATGGATATGGTCAGCTGGAATGGATAGACACGGAGACTGTACCAACCGGGCAATGGGTTGAAAGTTCAAGTTATCCTATATCATTCAATGAATTTAAAATAAGTACGGAAACACCGGAATATTTGGCATATGCGTTTCTTTACAATTTTGAACAGCCCGGAAACTTGAATCAACCTGAAAGACAGCAAAATGCCCGGTACTGGTATAACTGGTATCATTCACAATATGTTCCACCGGAAAATCCGCCAATGAACGGCGGAGAGTGGAGTGCAAAAATGCCTATATGGATGTATATGAAAAGGAGGTTATAAGATGCTTTTTAAGAATGGAACCTATAAGCATAAAAACGGCGGAATCATTTATATAAAAGATGGTATTCCGTTTTTAAGCTCTGACTGGCCTATGGCTATGAGGACAGCTGAAATATTTAATACAAATAACTGGGAGGTGTTAACAGATGGCAGTGAAAACAAAGGATGATATTATGGCAGCACTAAGCGCAAAGTTCGGGGACGATTCTTCCGATGATGTTATCGCAATCATGGAGGACGTGGCAGACACTTTTTCTGATTATGAAAACCGTTACGGTGGCGAGGACTGGAAAAAGAAGTATGAGGACAATGACGCTGAATGGAGAAAACGCTACAAGGAACGCTTTCTTTCCGCCGAGGATGTGAAAGAAGCACAGGAAGAGCAGGTGCAGGAAGACACCGAAAAACGCTCTTTTGATGAATTATTTGAGGACAGGGAGGGGTAATATTATGGCAACTATTCCGCAGATCAAAACTTTAACGAACAGCAGCGTTGACGTACTGAATGTTATCAGGGCAAACGCAACGCAGAATTATCAGGACTATGTTCCGATTGCAACACCGAACGCAGAATCAATCAAAGAGATTGGTGCAATCATTATGGACTATATCCCGCTTCAAAATGAGTTCCTGAGCGCACTTGTAAACCGAATTGGTAGGGTGCTGCTCACGTCAAAAATGTATGACAATCCGCTGGCGATGTTCAAAAAGGGGATGCTGGACTTCGGCGAAACGATTGAAGAGATTTTTGTAAATATCGCAAAACCATATCAGTTCGACCCGAATGTGGCAGAATCAAACCTGTTTAAGCGGGAGATTCCTGACGTTAGAACCGCTTTTCACATTATGAACTATCAGAAGTATTACAAGGCCACCATTTCAAACGACCAGCTGCGGCAGGCCTTTCTTTCGTGGACAGGTATTACAGACCTGATTGCAAAGATTGTAGATGCGATGTATACCGGGGCAAATTATGACGAGTTTTTGACCATGAAATACATGTTGGCAAAATTAATCGTAAACGGGAGGCTTTATCCGGTAACGATTCCCACGGTGGAATCAGCAAACATGAACACGATTGTTTCTACAATTAAAGCACAGTCAAATAAATTTACCTTTTTATCGTCCAATTACAATCCGGCGGGCGTCTCAACTCACACACCGAAAAATGAACAGTATTTGCTCATTAACAGTGATTTCGATGCAATCATGGACGTTGATGTTTTGGCAGCTGCTTTCAATATGTCCAAAGCAGAATTTACCGGACACCGGGTATTGATTGATAGCTTCGGTTCTCTCGATAATGCACGACTGGCTATTCTCTTCGCAGACGACCCGACTTATCAGGAAATTGATTCCGATACGCTTACTGCGCTGGATGCAATTCCCTGTGTCATGGTGGATAAAAACTGGTTTATGGTTTTTGATAATTTCAACAATTTCACAGAACAGTACAACGGCGAGGGTCTTTATTGGAACTACTGGTATCATGTTTGGAAAACGTTTTCAATCAGCCCGTTCGCAAACAACACGATGTTTGTACCAGGCACACCCGGAATCACTTCTGTCACGGTTTCCCCGAACACGGCGACAGTGACAGCTGGACAGACAGTGCAGCTGTCGGCTACGGTTGAAACAACGAACTTTGCACCGCAGACTGTAACGTGGTCATCCAACAGTGCACAGATAACGGTAAATCAGTCTGGTCTTGTTACAGTTGCATCTGACACCCCGGGTGGAACTAGTGCCACGATTACAGCAACAAGTACGTATAACAATGAAAAGAGTGGAACCGCAACGGTAAGCACACCGGCAGGCTGATAAACAGGGGGAGTATTTCTCCCCCCCATTTTAAGGGGGTAATATATTGTATATCGCACCTGATTCAAAAATTTATCTTTTACATAATGTAAGAATTGACAACACATATGAGCACACAATCCATTTTAACTCTTCCACGGCTCAGGCAGATTATTTCATTTCGCTTGCAAAATATTCTCTTTCTGATTATACTTATATTAGAAAAGATAGAACGGTAAGAGTAGGTGTGTTGGCAGATAATCTTTTCGATTGCAATTATTTGATGTTCCAAAATACAGCATTTGGAAATAAATGGTTTTATGCGTTTATCACGAATGTGGAATATGTAAATAACACAACATCAAATATAACGTTTGAAATTGATGTGATGCAAACTTGGTATTTTGATTATACTGTCAACGCCAGCTTTGTGGAACGTGAACACGTTAACTCTGATAACATCGGAGAAAATCTTGTACCGGATGATTTAGAACTGGGAGAGTATATATCATCAACTTTTGACGCGACAGGAAAGCTGGGAGACTATAGTATTATAGTTGCGGCAACGTTTAATAAAGATTTAGACAACGCGACCGGCGGGGAATACTCGAACATTTATTCCGGTTTGTACTATAATGTATTTGATAATTATGCTGACGTGAATGAATTTATTGATAATGCTACATCAAATAATAAATCACAAGGGATAGTATCCGTTTTTATGATGCCAACATCCATGGTCGGAACGATTGGCAGTGCCCCACAAATTTACCAAATTGAAAAACCAAAACTGGTATCGGGGCAGATTGACGGGTACACACCTAAGAACAACAAGTTATACACGTATCCATATAACTTTATGTATGTGACAAACTTAAACGGTGTGGGAGTACCGTTCCCGTATGAATATTTCTCAGACCCGGATAACTGCACTTTTACCATGGCGGGGGATATGTCTTGCAATCCTCAGATTGTACTTTGCCCGACAAACTATAAAGGTGTATCGGCAAACTACAATGAAAAAATGGTGTTGGACGGTTTTCCACAGTGTTCCTATTCAACAGACAGTTTTAAAGCGTGGTTAGCTCAATCAGGGGTTTCTCAAGTCGTTTCATTCGCTGGTGCGGGTTTATCAACTTATGCGGGGCTCGCAGCCGGAGGGGCTGTTGCCATAGCCGGTTTACCTATTGCGGCGGTCGCTGGTGGGATAGCCGTAGCCGGTGTTGTTGCCGGTGTAATGCAGCACGCTACACTTCCGCCACAGGCTCACAATTCGCAGGGTAATACCGCCATGACAGCGTTGAGAATTAAAGATTTTGCTTTTATGCAGATGCACGTACAGGCTCAGTTTGCGGAGATTATAGATGATTATTGGACTTTATACGGGTATCCGATTCATAGAGTAAAACTTCCAAATATTTCCGGACGCCCTCATTGGAACTATGTGAAAACCATAAACGTTTCAATAACAGGATCAGTTCCGGCTGATGATATGGCTAAAATAAAATCTATTTATAACAACGGTGTGACATTTTGGAAGAACGGGAATGAAGTCGGAAACTATGCACTGGATAATTCACTGGCAGGGGGTGTTTAATATTGGCAAGAAAACTGGAACGTTGGGAATCAACTTGGATAAATAACCGCACATATATTCATTATTATAATCGGTTAACAGAACTTGCAATTTCCATGTTTGAATGGAAAAATTTGCCTGATACGGTCGATGCCCGTTTCATGGAACTGGCTTTGTTTACAGATGGCATGGCAGTTTTCTTCTATGACGATGTACTAGGGTATTTATGTTTGCAGACGATGATAGGTGGAAACTTAAACGTTTACCGAATCCCAAAAATCAGGACTGCATACGCAACGAACGGTTATAATATGCATCTGAATGACGAGAACAGCGTTGTGATATTTAATAATATGCTTCATACAAATATGATTCCCGATGTGGAGCATTTCGCAAGGAAACTTTATGAAGCAGATAGAACGGTTGACGTAAACATCAAAGCGCAGAAAACACCTGTTATGATTACCTGTGACGAAAATCAGCGGTTGACTATGAAAAATATGTATGCAAAATATGAGGGAAATGAGCCTTTTATATTCGGAGGAAAGGACATGGATATAAACAAAATTCAAGCAGTTGTGACGGGTGCTCCCTTTGTTGCTGATAAGGTACAGCAGACAAAAATGCAGATATGGAACGAAGCTCTTACTTTTTTAGGAATATCAAATACAAATACAGAGAAGAAAGAACGGCTTATTACAGACGAAGTTTCTACTTCGATGGGCTCTACAGTGGCAAGTCGTTATACACGACTTGAAATGAGAAAAAAAGCGTGTAAAGAAATTAATGCTATGTTTGGACTAAACATAGACGTTGAATATAGGGAAGATTTACAAATTGATGATAATGAAAATATAAATGACGGAGAGGAGGATAACAATGAGCCAGTTTACAACGGAAGTTAGATATATCTGTGAAACATACGCCGGAAACACAGTAAGTCAAGGGTATCCAAAAGTTTCAGATATAATTCAAGCTGCTATCCCTAAAGTATTTGATTTTGATTTTCCAATTTTTGACGAAACTTATAGAAACGTGCTGGAAACAAAAATATTGATGCATTATTATACTCGGGAAATTGGACTTGAAACCGTAGGACTGTGGAAGTTAAAACTAATGACTAAACTCAATGAGATTATGCCATATTATAATCAGCTTTATAAGTCTACTTTACTAGAATTCAATCCACTTTATGATGTTGATATAACACGGCAACGAAGTGTAACAAATAACGGTAATAATGATACACAGAGGACAAACACTGTGAACGAGGATACTTCTGCAAATAGTACAGTAAATAATACGATTGATGGAGAAGTAAAAGACGATTCCACAATCAATAATACGCAGACAAATATTAAAACAAATAATTCCAGTTCATTGTATTCAGACACGCCACAGGGAACTATTAGTGATTTGCAGTCTAATACATATTTGACAAATGCAACCATAAACTCCGGCACAGATAATGAGGGAATAACAGGAAAACAAACAAATACGGGAACCACAAATACTTCTCAGACAAATGATACAGAAAGCGATTCAACTACAGAAAGAAATATTACGACAAATGAAAACACAAATACAACAATTACGAATACAGAAACTTATCTTGAAAGCGTTTCAGGTAAACAGGGAACACAGTCTTATAGTTCTATTATTATGGAATATAGGAAAACATTTTTAAATATTGATATGATGGTAATTGAAGAGCTGGAACCTTTGTTTTTCGGGTTGTGGGAATAGGAGGATACATTAATATGGCAAATGATTATATCTGGAATACTGTAAATACAACGTGTTGCAAACCCTGGCTGGTTTTGCCAACAGTTTACTCGGATGCCCTTAGCTATGGAGAGCAGCTGGATAAATTCTGTTATTCTCTCAATCAGATTATCCAGAATAATAATATACTTCCGTCATATATTCAGAATATGATTGAGCAGTATATCCAATCGGGTGTTATTGGCGAAGTGGTGCAGTCTGTACTTGCAAAGTATATTTTAAATGTAAAATACCCGCCGGAGGGAATTACTCCCGCAGTGGGAGACGGGACTGCCGATGATACCGCAGCAATTCAGGGTTGTATTGATTATGCAGCATCTAACGGTGGTGTGGTATATTTCCCGTATGGTTCTTATTTGACTAGCTCTATAACCATGAATTCAAACGTTTCCTTGTTTGGTTTTGACAGATATTCTACTAAGCTGGTACTCAAGGGCGGAGCCACTGCACCGATGTTTTCCGGTAATGTGGATAATGTTTCAATCATCGGTTTGACGCTTGACGGGAATTCCGGGATTCAGGTAAATGATGTAAATTTGATTGATTTTACCGGAGGAAATTATCTTTTTGATAATTTGATTATTACGGACGGTTTTGTACTGATGGATATTGCTGGTACTTCCGGTTCTATGCAGGTAACTAATGTTGTGTTTGGAAACACGGTAAAACAGGCGGTTGTTCTAACAGGTAGTATTGATGTTATGATGAATAATGTTTTGTTTGAACAGCTTAGTTCCGTTGGTGGTGTAAATGTTATTCAGATAGGAACTTCAAACGGTACTTATAACTTTATGTCAGACGCTAAATGCTCCACTTGCTTGCAGGTTACTGGTAACAATAATACCATTGTAGCACGGATTTTAAATGCAACTACACCTGTGATTAATGACGGAACCGGAAATAATATCACGGTTTTGGGAGTTTCTAAAACTGAATCGTTTTCCGGGGATGTGGAAAAAATGGTGTCGGGAAGTGCTATGAATGAGTATGGTAGTGTGACGGAAAATGTGAACGGGGATAATGACATAAGTATTGACGGAAATTATAACATAACCGTTAAAGGCATATCTAATGAAATATACAACACTAGAAATATTAATGAATCTGACGTAATACATAATATGAATACAACGCAATTTAACGGGCAGCAAATAACTGTAAATACAGAACTTCCGTTAAAATACTCTAAACCAGAAATATTAGATAGCAATTTTAATTATATTACAATGACTGATAAAGACGGAAATGATTATAAAATTCTAGTATACAACGGAAACCAAATAAAAGTATCAAGTGAATTAATTACAAATAAAATTATAGGTTTTACACTTGCTAGTCAAGGTTTCTGCTATAATGGTAACGGGTATGTGGCGGCATATTACAACAACGGTGTTGTTTTTCATTCCTTTGATTTAACAGGTAACTTATTAAATACTAAAACTATAACAACTAGTGGTTTAACAGGTGTTAATGATATGACATATTTTAATGGCCAATATTATGTATGTTATGATTCAACAATTTCAATTTTTGACACTAATTTAAACTTTGTTTCTAATATAACACCTAACACCGGTTTTATAGCAGGAATATCAAAAACAGATAAAATTATATATTATGTAATAGACCCAAATTCTAAAATAATTTTTTATGATTTAGAAAATACAAAAATATGCGAAACAAGTATACCATACACACAAAGCGTAACAACACAAGTATATCAGGGTATGGAAATAGTAAATAATGAAATATACTTAATTATAAATAGAAATAACGCTATTATTAAAATAGATATTAGCTCAGGAAATATAATAAATATTTATAATTTGAGCGCAGGTAACGAAACATTTCCATACGGAGAAATTGAAGCACTTTGCTATAATAGCATAGATTTACTATTTACAGGTACATTATCTTATACTAATTTAGAATATCGTACAGATTTTATAACAAACGTTTTTCAAACTAATTTAGTGTCGAATATTATGGAAAGTTCATATAATGCGCAATCAATGTATACACCACCGGACACAATTTATGTTGACATTTCTAATAACAACCCGTGTAAAACAGGTACAAAGCAAAATCCTTTTAATTCGTTAGACGAGGGTATAATAACTGCGGTATACTTAACAAAAAAATTTAATTCTTTAATAAATGTTAATATTGTGAATTGTGGTAATAAATATTCAATACTACTTAATGGAAATATTAATATTATAGCAAATAATAATAGTGTAAAATATTTAAACATTACTAACCACTCTGGAACTATAAAAAACATAAATGTTTCTGATTTAATATCAAATAACTCTTATACTGGACTAGTAAACTGTCAAATAACAAATAGTGCATATATAAATACGTCTTATTTACAGTTTATTAATTCAAGTATAACCGGTATTTTTGGAGATAGTAATAATATACTTTTTTATAAATCAGTAATTGTATCAGGTAGCCTAACTAATACAAATATAAATAATCAAACAGATTATGTCAATGCTAATATTACAACTAGTCAAAGCACAATACAATATTCTAAATTATTGGCACTGAAATTTATTAATGCAAATAATGGGTCAATTACATTTTCGTTTAAATTACAAAATATTCATACTATAACAGTAACATTCTCAAATACAGAAATAACATCAATGAAGTCAGGTATGTATTATAACAAAACTATATCATTTATAGATACTGTTCAGTCCGATATTTGCTTTATTACATTGTCACTAAATATATATAGTTCACAGGTAATATTGAATATTACAAGCTGTACTAAATTATCGGATAATAGTCCCGTGGATTTAGA
>ERZ1643251.3130-NODE-3130-length-15741-cov-7.791024_pt1 | contig 15741 bp, 15 predicted proteins | sample MGYA00579261_ERZ1643251 | MGnify/ENA primary metagenome ERZ1643251 (study PRJEB29033, sample SAMEA4952267) | chicken gut metagenome | biome: Broiler Chicken; feature: Gastrointestinal Tract; material: Caecum | place: Ireland | collected 2018 | study: Broiler...
GGAATGTTACAGTGATTGCAGGATAAGAGCTTTGATGCTCTTTTTTGTAATCCGATAAAATGTGATTGCCACAATGAAAAAAATTGTGTTATAATATTTTATATAAGATAAGGGGAGGAACAAAATGGATAAAAAAGATAGCGTAAAAAAAGAAAAACTGACGACGAAACAGAAAATTCAGAACTTTGGAGTGAAGAAGTTCAGTATTTTAATCATTGGACTTATCATGTGTTTAGTGGGAGTTCTTTATGTAGCACTCCACAATGCACAAGGTGGTTTGATTGAGATTGAATACAAAGAGTATAAAGAATACTATGAGAAAGCGTCTGATAAAAAGTTAGTTTACATTGCTGGAGACGATGACAACTCGAGAGAATTCTTGCCAATTATCAATGCGGTATTAAAAGATACAGGAGTACAAGCGTATTATTTAGATATGACGAAAATTATTACAGCAGGAAAAGAAACTGAGTTTATGGGACTTACGGATGCAACAAAGGAATCTTATATGATTCCAATGGTAATGGTAATCGAAAATAAAAAAGTTGTCGACACGATCCAAGGATATACAGATAGAGATACATTAAAGAAATTTATTGAGAAAAACAAGTTAGCTTAAGACAGATAAGAGGGAATTATGAATCGAGAAATAATAACAGAGATTAGTGCAGATTTAAAAGTTAAGACAAAACAAGTAGAAGCGACTTTAAAGCTATTAGAAGAGGGGAATACAATCCCCTTTATTGCTCGTTACAGAAAAGAAGCAACTGGAAATTTAGATGAGGAACAGATTCGTCAAATTTATGAAGTTTACGAATATCAAGTGAATTTACTGAAAAGAAAAGAGGATGTCATTCGCTTGATCGACGAAAAAGGAATGTTGACGGACGACTTGAAAAAAGAAATTATGAAGGCAACGAAGTTAGTAGAAGTAGAAGATTTATACCGTCCGTTCAAAGAGAAAAAAAAGACAAAGGCAACAGAGGCAATCGCACAAGGGTTAGAACCTCTTGCCAAAATGTGTATGAGTTTTCCAACGCAAGGATCATTAGAATCGTTAGCTAGTAAATTCGTAAATGATAAAGTAAAAACAGTAGATGATGCTTTACAAGGAGCAGCTTATATCATTGCAGAGTGGATTAGTGATAATGCCTTTTATCGAAAATGGATTCGTAAAACAACTTATCAAAAAGGTGTGTTAAAATCTACGAAGAAAAAGAATGCAGAAGATGAAGGTAAAGTATATGAGATGTACTATGAATTTCAAGAGCCAGTACGTCAATTAAAATCTTATAGGGTTCTTGCATTGAATCGTGGTGAGAAAGAAAAAGTATTAAATGTTTCTATCGATGTCGATACAGCATACATCGAATCTTATTTGAAAGAGAAGGTAATAAAAAATGAATCCTCTTTTGTTACACCTCTTGTATTAGATGCAATAAAAGACAGCTATAAACGTCTGATCGCTCCAAGTATCGAAAGAGAGATTCGCAGTGAACTTACGGAAAAAGCGAACGAGGTTGCAATCGATAATTTTGGGAATAACCTAGAAAAATTACTATTGCAACCACCGATGAAGGAAAAAGTGGTATTGGGATTTGATCCTGCTTATAGAACAGGTTGTAAACTTGCAGTAATGGATGAGACTGGAAAAATGGAAACAATTAAAGTTATTTATCCTCATGAACCACACAACAAGGTAGCAGAAGCGAAAAAGATTTTACTTGATTTGATCGACCAGTATAAAGTCGATATTATTGCGATTGGAAACGGAACCGCATCAAGAGAAAGCGCAACATTTGTTGCAGATACGATTAAAGATGCGAAAAGACCTGTCCAATATATCATCGTAAATGAAGCAGGTGCCTCTGTATATTCTGCGAGTAAGTTAGCGATCTCAGAGTTTCCAGATTTACATGTTGAAGAGAGAAGTGCGATCAGTATCGGTAGGAGATTACAAGATCCTCTTTCAGAACTTGTAAAGATAGATCCGGAAAGCATCGGAGTAGGACTTTATCAACATGATGTTCCTTCAAAACAATTATCGGAATCTCTCGACTTTGTCGTGACGAAAGCTGTCAATCTTGTCGGAGTAAACGTTAATACGGCAAGTGCTTCTCTATTAAAGTACGTTGCAGGAATTACGAAGCGCAACATCGATAAAATCTTATCATACCGTGTTCTTCATGGCAAATTCACATCTAGAGAAGAATTGAAAAAGAAAAAAATTTTAAGTGATCAAGTTTATGAACAAGCCATCGGATTTTTACGTATTCCAGATGCTAAAAATGTATTAGATCGTACTGGAATTCACCCGGAAAGTTATGAATTAACTTTAGCTCTCTTAAGAGCATTAGATTTATCTTTGTCGCAAATCGGAACAGAAGAGTGGAATGAGAAGTTGTCGAAAGTAGATCAAGTTCGCATGAAAGAAGAGCTTCATACGGATGAATATACATTAAAAGACATTATCGACACCCTTTTAAAACCTAATAGAGATCCACGAGATGATATGCCACAACCTCTATTAAAAAGTGATGTACTCCATTTAGAAGATTTGAAAAAGGGAATGAAATTACAAGGAACGGTGCGAAATGTCGTAGACTTTGGTGTATTTATCGATATCGGACTAAAAAATGATGGTTTAGCGCACATTTCCAAATTGACGGATCATTATATTAAACATCCAATGGAGGTCGTCAGTGTAGGAGATATCGTCGATTGTTATGTAGAAGATATTTTTCTAGATAAAAAGAAAGTTGCGTTATCTTTGATCGAACCCAAATAAAGGCAAGTTGCCTTTTTTTTCTTATGTGATATAATAACAACTCGACAAAAGGGGGAGATCGGATGTTAACGAGAAAAGAAAAGATGATAGAATTCGAAACGATTACACAATCTATCGGTCATATACCAACGCCAAAAGATAATTTATATTTTTCTGATGGAGGAAATGTTTATTTTTGGTATTCTCATATTCTTCAATTTTTAAAGAAGAAATCCTTGCAGGCAAAACAAGAAGAAGAAGAGGTAAGGCATTTTGTTGACAGAGTGGAATCGACTTATGGAAAACAGGCGAAATTAAGGGGGAGAATTCAAGAATACGCGAGTGAAGTGAAGCGATTGAAACACAATGTCACATTGCAGTCTGGTTCTCTATTTCAAGATGGAGTTGACAAAGGATATTGGTATCAGACGATGAGTGATAAGATGAAAAAATGGAGAAGCCAGGAAAAAGAACTTTCGTCGCAAGAGATGATAGAGGTACAGATGTTTGCTGAACTTGATGACTTATTATATTCATATTCTCCTTCAGTTCGATTTCAAGCGAAGATAGAGGAATTTATGAAATTTACAGAGGACAATCAATCTATCCCAACACGCCGACATCCTGGATATTTTAGCGATCATACGCGTATGGATAAATGGTATAATGATCAGAAGGCGAAAATGAGACGTTGGGAAAATGATCTGAATACATTGTCAGAAGAGGAAAAGAAACAATATCAACTATTTCAAAAATTGGAAAAATGGATAGAAACTGGATTTTCAAAGAAGGCAAAATATAAGAAAAAGATCGATGAGTTACACTACGTGATTCAATATACTTATGAATTTCCTAGCCATGCTTCTACATTGGCTTTCGACGATGGTACAAGTATGTACGAATGGATTCGCGAGCAGAGAAGAACTTTTCGAAAATGGTTGGTAGAAGATCGTAAGTTAAACGAAGAGGAACAGGAACGACTTTATTTGTTTGCAACACTAGAAAATGAACTTTACAATTTGCGAAAAAACTCTTGGAACACCGCATACGGAAGAAAACTATGTGAATACGTGAATGCATGTTTAGAAGGAAATAAAAAAATTACGAAAAAAGATCCACATCGTTTTCAAGATGGAACGCATATGGGAAGTTGGTTTTATGGCGAACAACAGCGATTTGAAACTTTTGATCCCGTCTCTCAGAAACAAAAAGAAAAGAAAGAATTGTTCCAAGCCACTTCAGATATTTTAGATAGCCATTTTTCTAAGGTATCACAGTGGAAAAAACAAATTTCGATTTACGAAGTAGCTTGCTTACAGCGAAATAAGGATATTACAAGACGCTTTGATGAATCATTCGCCAATGGAAAGAGCATGTCTGAATGGAAATATCGCGCATTAAAACAATTGAAAAGATTGTTACAAAAAGATACTTTAACCAAAGAGGAAGAAGAAATAAAAAATATTTTGTTACAATTTGAAAATTTTTTGTACGAACAAACAGGAAAAAAATGTTATCGACAAGGGAAAGAAAAGAAAATCAAAAAATAGATTTTCTTTTTACTTTACAATTTTGAAATAGTAGCTATTTCAAAGATTGTCGAAATATGTTATAATCTTATAAGAAGGTAGGTGGATACATGAAAAAAGGGTTTAGTTTTATACTATGCATGATTCTTTTATGCACAATCATTGTTATTCCACAAGAAGAGGCGCATGCGGAAACTTTAGCAGAGATGCGTGCGAAAGTAAATCAATTAGAAGCACAATATCAAGCGCAACAACAGGAAGAAAAGGAAACGCAAGGTAAGATAGATCAAAACGAGACGACGATTGCTAGTATTCAAGAATCGATCAAAACATTAGAAGCAGATATTCAAAAGAAGAAGGAAGAAATTGAAACTTTACAAAAGCAAATCAAAGAAAAAGAAAAAGAAATAAAAAGTATCATCAGCTTTATGCAAATATCAAATGGTGAAAATGCATATTTAGAGTATGCTATGGGAGCACAAGACTTTACAGATTTTATCTACCGTATGTCTGTGTCAGAACAACTTGCAGCCTATAATGATTCGTTGACAAAAGAGTATGAAGACATGATTGCTGAAAACGAAAAGAAACAGAAAGAATTAGACGAAAAGCAAAAAGAGTTAAATGAACAAAAGGCAAAGCTAGAAGAAGAGAATAAAAAGATGAAGGATCATCTAGAAGAAATTGCGACGATTAAAGTAGATATTAAAGATCAAATCCGTATGCAAAAAGAATCTATCAATATGTGGGCAAGTAAAGGCTGTGGAGAAAACGAGGATGTAAACGCTTGTCAGAATCGTATATTATCACAGGCTAATAACAATGCTGGATCAGGTGGCGGTGGTGGAACTTTACTCCCACCAAACTATTCTGCTGATACCACGTTCTTACGCCCAATTATTTCAGGAGCCGTAACGAGCGAGTATGGATATCGATGCATAGCGATTACAGGATGCCAATTACATGCTGCGATCGATGTGTCACAACAAGGAACCGTTCCAGTTTATGCATCTGCCCCAGGAATGGTCATCGGAATTACGAGACGTTCTAAATGTGGTGGAAACATGGTATTTGTTATTCACACGATCAATGGTCAAAAATATACGACAGAATATTCTCATTTGAGATCGATCAGTGTAAGTGTAGGTCAAATGGTAACTGCAACAACTCAGATTGGAATTATGGGTGGAAATCCAGCGACAGAACCGTGGGATAAATGTTCAGAAGCACAACATCTTCACTTTGGTATGGCCAAAGGCCACTATTTAGTCGATTATACGAGTTGGAATGCATATTTAAGTCATACTTACGATCCACGACAAACAGTTAACTTCCCATGGACGGGAGGAAAGACGGATCCTTTCTCAAATCGTACAACAATTTACTAGAAGAGAAAAATCTCTTCTTTTTTTGTCAAACTGTTTACAATAGGATAGGCATTCTTATAAATTTGAGATATAATAGTAATAGGAGCGTGATAAGATGTATCATTTTATCGGAATTAAAGGATCAGGAATGAGTGCACTCGCACAAATTATGCATAGATTAGGATATCAGGTGCAAGGGAGTGATGTAGAAGAACATTTTTTTACTCAAGTTGGTTTAGAAGAGTTAAATATCCCTATTTTGCCATTTTCAGCGGATAATATTAAAGAGGGAATGTTTATTGTAAAAGGAAATACGTTTGGAGAAGATCACCCAGAGGTAAAAAAAGCAGAAGAACTACGACTTCCGATTTTTACTTATCAAGAGATGGTAGGAAAATTAACGAAGAAGTTTGATACGATTTGTGTTGCAGGATGTCATGGAAAGACGACGACGACTGCGATGCTTGCCCACGTGTTAGGTGAATTAAAAGGAGCGAACTATCTGATAGGTGACGGAACAGGATACGCAGCGAAAGATAATCCTTATTTCGTATTAGAATCATGTGAGTATCAAAGACATTTCCTTGCTTATACGCCAACGTATGCGATCATTACGAATATCGAATTAGATCACGTTGATTATTTTAAAGATATCGATGATGTAATCGATGCTTATCAATCATTTGCAAATAAAGCAGAGAAGATGGTAATCGCTTGTGGAGATGATCCATATACACATGCGTTAGAAGTAAATCGTCCAATTTTCTATTACGGATTAGATGATGACAATGATATTCTAGCGAAGAATGTAGAGTATCATGAGAATGGAATTTCTTTTGAAGTCTTTGTCGAGGGAAATTACTATGGCTATTTTGATGTCCCATTCTTTGGGAAGCACATGTTATTAAATACACTTGCTGTTATCGCAGTTTGTTATTATGAACGTATGGAAGCAAAAGAAGTATCGAAGGTATTAAAGACTCATCAAGGAGCTAAGAGACGTTTTACAGAAACAGTGCTTGGAGATGTTGTCTTAATCGATGATTATGGACATCATCCAACGGAAGTGCGCGCGACGATCAAGGCGGCAAAACAAAAATACCCAAATAAGAAGTTGGTTACAGTATTTCAACCACATACTTTTTCTCGTACGAAAGAATTTGCAGAAGGTTTTGCAGAGACAATGAATCTTGCCGACATGTCGTATGTGATGGAAATTCATCCAGCAAGAGAAAAACAGGAAGATTTTCCTGATGTTACATCTGATCTTATCATCGATAAGTTGGAGCACGGTGCACCGATTAAAATGGAAGATGCAGATGAATTATTACAATATCGCGATGCAGTAATTTTATTTATGAGTCCAAATGATTTATCTGTACTGGAAGACGCGTTGGAAGAAAAAATTGAAAAAAGATTAGAAGACGAAAAAGAAAACCACTAGAAAGTGGTTTTTTAGTAGTATGTTTTTTGTACGGACTCTAGTTGATAAGTTCCATCTGCCGTACGAATTAGGTTTTGTTCTAGGAAATTTGTATTTTGAAATATCTCAAATGCAGGATCGTTTTCATAGATAGTATCATAAAGAAGTGTACGACCATCTTCTTCAAAAGTATAAATGGAAAAATGAGTTGGTATACCATAGGGAAGTGGATTTTTCACATATTGATATCTATACAACTTATCATTGATAAAGACATATGTCGAGCTCATATTTTTTAATAGTGTTTGAAAATCCTGATTGTTTTTAAATTCGTCATCCGTTTCATAGAAATCGGGAGGGGTTATATCTACATTTTCATATGTGTTTTTTATGTGATCTAAAACCTGTTCTACTTTTCCTTCGTCCTGAAGTCGTTCATATAAAGCGTTTTTAATAGGTTCTAAACTTCCTGTATTATTGCTTGCTAAAATTGCATTTGGGCCAATGATTTCAGCCATCATTTCAACAGCGAGCATCGTGTAAAAATACCCTTGATTATCGCGATATAATAAATTGCTACAATAAGTGGTGATCGCTTCTTCTGCCCATTTGTCTTTGAATGCTGGAGTGATCGCATGTTCTAATTCGTGTGTCACAACTTCTGTCTGATTTTTAGCAAGTACGATATAGTTACCTAGAATGTTAAAAAGTCCATTCTGACTTACATAATATGCTTCTGGACCTTCGATGTTGTCTACTTCGTTAATTTTGATGGAACTTAATTTTTTAGTTGCATATTCTAGATCAAATGATGCATCTTTATTTGCGGTGGTGATGATATCCGTAATCGTTTGATGATATTCTGGTGGAATTTGTTTGTTTTCTTGTAATAATTCTTGTAGTTCTTGCTGTAGTTCGTAATCTGATTCAAATTTTGTAACAGGAATTGGCTTAGATGATAAGTTTTGTAAGTTAAAAGGGCTTAAGAGTGTACCTGTTGCTCGATAGTTGATATACGTTAGCATAGCACTCTGACCAGAAGCTGTTACGACGTTGATTGCGATCGCATATTTTAAAAGTTGCTTTAAAAGTTTTTTTGGTTTTATAAATGTTTTACCTGAATTTGAAAATTCATTTGATTTCAGTTGGGCTTGTAATAATAGTTTTTCTTTTTCTTCTGCAGTTAATCGTGTGCTTTTATGGATCATCTCTGTGCAAGATTGAATGATATCTTGATCTACAGCACCATCGATTACCTCTTTGTATTTATCAAAATATTGTTTCAAAATAATCACACTTTCTATTTTAATTGTTGTTTAATTTTTTCTGTATTTTTAAAATTTAATTTTGCAATTTCATTTAATATTTCAATTCCATGTTTTTTTACGAGACGAAGTGCGACTTCATCTACTTTTTCTCCAGCACCTTTTGGTAAAAAAGCATCTACTTTATCTTCTAATTTACGAAATTCTTTTAGGAAGATGAAACGACTAATTAAAGATGCGCAAGCAACTGAAAGGCATTTATCTTCGGCTTTGGTCATAAACGTAATATTTCTTACGACGTTTCCAGCATCCTTTAAATAGTTGTAATAAACGTATGGTTTCGCAAACTGGTCTACGACGACATAATCGATATTCGTCTGTTCATTGATTAAGTGTGCGAGTGCTTGATTATGTAAAATCGCTTTCATCTTGTTCATATTGATATCTTCATTTCGATGTAAATTATATTTTTCATTTGAAAGAACGATACTATAATAAGGAATCTTTTTGATGAGTTTTGGAACGATTTCCAATATTTTTTCATCGTTTAATTTTTTGGAGTCTTTGACTCCTAATTCTTCTAGGAAAGGAATGTTTTCCTTTGCTACGTATGCAGCGGTAACGACGATAGGCCCAAAATAATCTCCTGTTCCAACTTCGTCACTTCCAATACTATTAGATTGATAGACTTTCTTTTCAAATCTTTCTTGCTCTGGAGAAACATCCTTCTTATCCTTTTTTTCTTTTTTATCGCTATTGGTTTCTTCTATTTTCTTACCTGGATTTAAATTTTGTTCTACCGTCTTCCACATTGCAGCATCGATATCGGCACTAACTCCTTGAAATACAGCTTTTCCAGATTCGTATAAAGTTACGACAGTATCTGCTTCATCTGCTTGAAATACTGCGTAAGCAGGAGTTTTAGGTCTTTTTTTATCTGCAAAGTATTCGATCATCTTCTGTTTTGTATTTTCACTTACTTTTAATGTTATTGTCACAATTCATCACCACATCCATTTTATCATAAAAAGGCGGAAGAAGAAAATGTTTTGACTTTTATAGTAAAAGTGTAATATAATTTTACTAGAGAGGATGGGTATATGAATTTTATAGATATTATAATCTTAATCATTCTAGCATTCGGAGCATTACTTGGTTGGAAACATGGTTTTTTCTCACAATTAGTTTCTTTTGTTGGAGTTCTTTTAATTTTTGTATTAGCTTTTTTCTTAAAAGGGTATGTATCGCAGTTTTTCTATCAATATTTACCGTTTTTCGAATTTGGTGGTGCTCTCAAAGGAGTAACTGTTTTAAATATCGCGCTTTACGAAATGATAGCTTTTTTAATCATGGTAAGTATTCTAGTAGTCGTTTTTAAAGTTGTGTTGTTTGCAACAGATGTCTTAGAGACAGTGTTAAAACTGACGATCATTTTAGGAATTCCATCTAAAATATTGGGAGCCATTTTTGGGGCTTTGGAATATTTGGTGTTTGTATTTATCGGACTTTTTATTCTATCGACGCCTGCTTTTAATCTCGATTTTACAGGATCGAAGTTTTATGGAGCACTATTAAAGCACACTCCAGTATTATCAAATATAGTATCCGATAATTTAAAGATGTTTGAAGAGTTTGCTTCGTTGAAGGATAAATATGAAGAGGAGACAGACGCAAATCAATTTAATTTAGAGACACTTGATTTGTTCTTAAAATACCACATTACTGATGTGAATTCAGTAGAGACTTTAATCGAGCATGATAAACTGAAATTAAATGGAGTAGAAGAAGTATTGGATAAATATAAGAAGGAGGAAAAATAATGGAGATATTACATGCGACAAATGATAATTTTCACGATCTTATGAAGGAAGGATATGTATTAGTTGATTTCTTTGCAACTTGGTGTGGACCTTGTAAAATGTTAGGACCAGTTTTAGAAGAGATCGCTAGTACGAGAAGCGAAGTGAAAATTGTAAAAGTTGATATCGATGAAGCAATGGATATTGCACGTTCTTTTGGAATTATGAGCGTACCAACAATGATTTTATTTAAGGACGGGAAAGAAGTATCTAAAAAGACAGGGTATATGCCAGAACCTTTATTGACAAAATGGATAGAAGAAAATAAATAGGTAACAATATGAGAGAGATAAAGGTAAATGGAACATATCGTCATTTTAAGGGACATATCATAACAGTTCTTGCGATTGCAAAACATACAGAGACGATGGAAGATCTTGTCATCTATCAGCACGGAGATCAGATTTGGGCAAGGCCATGTGAAATGTTCTTGTCAGAAGTAGATCATGAAAAATATCCTGATATCAAACAGAAGTATCGTTTTGAAGAAGTAGAATAAGCGCTTTTGCGCTTTTTTTGTGGCATGTTATACGTAAATTTGGTACAATAAAAGTGGTGATCATTATGATATATTTAGATTATTCTGCAACGACTCCTGTCAGAGAAGAAGTTTTGAAAAGCTTTTGTGATACAGCTCGAAATTATATAGGAAATCCGAATTCGTTACATTCTCTTGGAATGAAATCAAAGCATTTGATGGATGCTGCTACAAAACAGATTGCAGATTTATTAAATGTAAAACCGAGTGAAGTTATTTATACGAGTGGTTCGAGTGAATCGAACAATTTAGCAATTCTAGGAATTGCCCGTAAATATCAAAATCGAGGAAAGCATATCATTACGACACAACTAGAACATTCTTCTGTGACAGAACCATGCGAGTATTTAAAAAAAATAGGGTACGAAATCGATTATGTACCGCTTTTAAAAAATGGGCAAGTAGACATCGTAGCGTTAGAGAAGATGATCAGAGATGATACGATACTTGTCAGTATTGCAAGTGTATCGAGTGAACTTGGAATTTTACAACCGATCGAACAAATTGGAAATCTTTTAAAATCGTATCCGAAGTGCTTTTTTCACGTCGATCTGACGCAGAGTATCGGAAAAGTCGAAATTTCACTTACGAATGTCGATCTAGCTTCCTTTTCCGCACATAAATTTTATGGATTAAAAGGAATTGGATGCCTTATAAAAAAAGATAAAGTTGAATTAGAACCGATGATCTATGGAGGAAAAAGTACGACAGTATATCGTAGTGGAACTCCAGCACTTCCTTTGATTGTAAGTTTAGCAAAAGCATTGCGATTAGCACAGGAAGACTTAAATTCTAAATATGAACGGGTGAAAAAATACTCGCATCAGCTCTGTGAAGGGTTAGAAAAAATCGATGGAATTATCATGAATCACACAGATGCATGTATTCCACATATCGTCAACTTCAGTGTCGTCGGAGTGAAACCAGAGACGATGTTACATGCTCTTGAGGAACACGATATTTTCATATCGACGAAAACAGCATGTTCGAAAGGGTCGGGAATGTCAATTCCTGTATATGCGTTAACCAAAGAAGAAGAAGTTGCAAATACAAGTATGCGCGTTAGTATTTCAAGCGATACGACGGAAGCAGAAATTGAAACCTTTTTAAAAGTATTAAAACAACAATATGAACATTTACATAATTAGATGAAAATGTAAAAAAATTTGATATAATGATTATAAGGAGAGAAAAGTATGTATTGTAGATATTGTGGAGAAAAACAACAGGCAGATGCGAAATTTTGTCATCATTGCGGGAAATCATTAGATCCTGGAATGGCGAATGAAAGTGAAAAAGAGGAATTTTTCAGGCGACGCAAAGAAAAGAATAAATGGTATGTAATTCTCGCTGTTTTAGTTGTCGTCGGACTTACTGCGGTTTTTATTATTGTTCCTATATGGATAGGATTTTCTATGAGTGTGCATAGCAGCGATATATATGGAACTTGGGATTGTGGGGAGAATGAAGTTTTATATATTAGTGAAAGCGGAAAGTTTCAACTATATAATTCCGAGTCTCCTATGAAATTAGAAATTGTTGGAACTTATGAGACAGATTGGGATTATGATTTTGACAAAGATTATATAGAATATGATCTAGATCTATATACAGATCGATATACGATCGATGGAGTCACGAATACAGAGTTACACCTTATCGAGTATGATGGTGTGATTCAAGGAAATAATAAAGATCAATTATTACTTCAAAGTCAGAAAAGTTCAAACATTGTTCGTTGTACGAGGATGACGGATTAAGTAGGTGAGGACCTACTTTCTTGTTATGAGGAGGACCTATGAAAAAGTTAGTATTATTTCTCGTTGGTTGCTTTTGCCTTTTTATTCCATCAGTTGTAAAGGCAGCACCAATCACGATTTATTTGTTTCATGGTAGCACATGCCCACATTGTAGAGCAGAGATCGAATATCTCGATACGATCAAACAGTCGAACTCTAATGTAACGACGACATTGTATGAGGTATGGTATCATCCAGAAAACGATGCTCTGAAAACGAATGTGCAAAAAACTTTAGGGTCAACGAGTATCGGAGTTCCTTTTACAGTCATTGGGGAACGCTATTTTACAGGATTTGATGAAAATACCAAGACTGACATTACCAATGCCATCACATATTACGAACAGAATCCAGGAGAATATCGAGATGTCGTAGCAGATGTTTTAAAAAATGGAGCACAAGAGGAGGAAAAAGTTATCGAGACAGACACAAAACAGAGTGAAGACCTTCTCTATACGGTTCCTATTTTAGGTGAAATCAATGGGAAAGAGATGGATCTAATTTCCTATGGGGCAATCATGGGATTACTTTCTAGTGTACATCCGTATTTACTTGTTTTCTTGTTGATCGTTAGTTTTGGTATGTGCCATGTAGAAGGAGAAGAGGATAGGTTTCGCTATGTTGCTATCGTATCTATCACTCTTGCGGTAATTTATGTCCTCATGTTGTGTACATTCCAAGATTCAGCTTTATCTTCTTTCTTGAAAGAATATCAAAAATTTATTCCATATTTATTACTTCTAAGCTTTATAGGATTTGGATGGATGCAAAATCAATTGTGGTGGAAACACTGTTTCCAAGAAAAGAAATCGATTGTCATCGTATTGTTTCTTGCATTATGCTTAGTAGGGACGCTATTCTTTTTGGGAACGAAAACTTCCTATATTACGACGATGATGACGATGATGGATTTACAGAACGTATCTCTTGTAGATCGTATGATAGATTATCTTGTATTTTCTGTTGCACTTGCGATTGGAACATTGTTTATACAGGTATTCTTACTATTATTTCACAAATTTATTTCTAATCAGAAGGCACGAAAAATAGTTTTTGCATGTGCCATTCTTTTACTCGTCGGTATAACGATTTTTATGCCATCGTCATTTTCGACATTTTTCGCTTAATTTCTCATATTTATTTCCTATTTTCATATAGTACAGTAGGAGGTAAATATGAGTTTTTTTAAATCGAAAACGTTCCGAGCCTATCGATTTCCGTTAATATTACTTGCATCGATCATTCTAGGAAGTATTTTAGGAATCGTATTAAAAGAAGATGCAGTGGTATTAAAACCATTTGGTGATATCTTTTTAAATATGATGTATACACTGGTTGTCCCACTTGTCTTTTTTACGATATCTTCATCAGTAGCAAATATGATCGATATGAAACGACTCGGTAAAATTTTGCGCTATTTGTTCTTTGTTTTCATCATTACAAGCGCAATTGCGGCGCTTATCATGTTGATCGTCGTTCTCGTAATCGATCCAGTTGGTAATACGAAAATTGCAATCGATGCTGCAGAACAAATAGAAAAAGTGAATATTGGAGAACAAATTGTCAGTGCGCTCACTGTGACAGATTTTAGTGCGCTTCTATCTCGTAATAATATGCTCCCACTGATTATTTTTACAATTTTATTCGGAATTGGAATTAGTAAGATCGGAACAAAAGGAACTGCGATTGCACAAGCCCTAGATGCTTTATCTAAGGCAATGATGACAGTTGTTCATATTGTCATGTATTATGCACCAATTGGATTATGTGCGTATTTTGCATCGTTGATTGGTGAATTTGGACCAAACTTACTTGGAAGTTATGCGAAAAGTATGGCGATTTACTATGTTTTGTGTATTGTTTATTTCTTTGTATTCTATGTGCTTTATTCTTATTTAGCAGGCGGGAAAAAAGGAGTCCGTGTCTTTTTCAAACATGTCTTTCCTGTTGCAATCACATCACTTGCAACGCAAAGTTCACTCGCATCTCTGCCGACAGGATTAGAGCAAACCAAAGAGATGGGAGTTCCAAAAGATGTACGTGAAGTCACGCTTCCAATCGGAGCTACGATGCACATGGAGGGTAGTGCGATGGGAGCTATCTTAAAGATCGTCTTCTTATTTGGAATCTTCGGTAAAGAATTCTCGGGAATCGATACTTATGCGATCGCAATTTTAATTGCGGTATTAAGTGGTGTTGTCATGTCTGGAATTCCAGGTGGTGGCTTGATTGGGGAGATGTTGATTGTTTCTCTTTACGGATTTCCACCAAGTGCATTTGCTATTATTGCTACGATCGGTTGGCTTATCGATCCGCCAGCTACTTGTTTAAACGTAGTAGGAGATAGTACTTCTGCTATGATGACGACGCGACTCGTCGAAGGAAAATATTGGTTAGACAAAGAAGCAGAAAGGACATAGCGTCCTTTTTCTGTTATAATATAATTGGTGATATGATGAAAACAGAAGAGGAAAAATGGAGATCGAAGATTCGAACAGCAATTCGCAAAAATGAGAACTTAACAGAAGAACAAAAAGAGATATTGTTAAACCGGCTTTCGTTTTTAGATCGAAATGATTGGTGCAGTTTTGAAAATATTTACAATCGTTGTCAGAATGCCAAAATTGAAATATCTGAAAAATCGGAGGCTCCATATTATCAAAAGAAGGAAAATATCTTATATTTACCCAAAACATTATCATTTGAAAAGTGCGCGGAACTTCTTTTGATAGCAGGACTTCCAAAATTACATTATCTAAATCAAGCTTATATAGATTTCGTTCACAACCAAGAAAAAAGTTATTTTTTCTTATTGTTCTTGTTATGTGGGGAGGATACAATCACTGGGGCATTTACAACGGGAAACTTAGGGATGATTACAAAAAGTATTCTCGTAAGTCGAAATTGGAAGAAAGCACAGAAGTTGTTATTAGACCTAGATGATTGTTACCGGTATCGTCATTTAAACGATGAAAGAATCGAAAAAATTGTTGCTACCGAAGATTATTTGGATGCTATATGGAAGGTATATCAGGAGAATAAATTTACGAACAAGGAGTTTGAATCTGTTTACAAAACATTAAAAAATAAAATCGATTGACATAAGAAAGAATCTCATTTATACTACAAATTGAGAGAGTAAGGAGACTAACTATTAAAAGTCAATATAAATTTTGAAAAATTTAATAGTTTGT
>ERZ1643251.3133-NODE-3133-length-15735-cov-25.158482_pt1 | contig 15735 bp, 15 predicted proteins | sample MGYA00579261_ERZ1643251 | MGnify/ENA primary metagenome ERZ1643251 (study PRJEB29033, sample SAMEA4952267) | chicken gut metagenome | biome: Broiler Chicken; feature: Gastrointestinal Tract; material: Caecum | place: Ireland | collected 2018 | study: Broiler...
CCCACAACCTTCAGCGTCGGAGGCTGACACGCTATCCAATTGCGCCACGAGTGCATATTCAGTTTTTGTGTCCGCCGGGGCTACTTCGCGGCTTCGCCGCTCGTGCCACCGCAAGCGGTGGGGCGAACCCGGACCGAAGGCGTCGGAGGCCTTTATGCGATAGTGCGCGGGGATCATAAGCACACGCTTTTGGCGGCATCTTTTAGGCGCTTTGCCGTTCATCGTCTTTGCAATACTGCGGTATTGCAGCATCCTCTTCGCGGCAACTCATCCAAAAATCTGCTCGCCAAAAGTGCTTGCAGCCCCAAGCCGCTTATTTTGTGTTCAGACAAGGCAAAGGCCGCAGGGCGTGCCGAGCGCACGTTCAAGACCTTTAACGCAGTATCAACGCAAAATAAACGCTTTGGGCCGTGTGCGTATCATTCCCGCGCACTATTGATTCCACCACGGGCACATAGAATATCAAGTTGTAAAAGCGGCGGGGATACTTCGCGCAAAGAAGCGCTGCCGCCTTTTCGGGCTTTGTTCTGCGCTCGTGCGACGCCTTCGGCGTCGGGCGCCCCCACAACCTTCAGCGTCGGAGGCTGACACGCTATCCAATTGCGCCACGAGTGCATATCGGGAGTATTATACCACAACTTCGGGAAAAATGCTTTGTATTTTGCCGCCGATATGGTATAATTTCTAAAAATTTTCCGCAAAGGAGGCAGGAATATGCCGAAAAAGACCGTCGTAGTGGGCATGAGCGGGGGCGTGGACAGCTCCGTTGCCGCTCTGCTTCTCAAAGAGGAAGGCTTTGATGTCGTCGGGCTCTTCATGCGCAATTGGGAAGAGACGGACGAAAACGGCGCCTGCACCGCGGAAGAGGACTTCGAGGACGTCCGCCGCGTCTGCGGCCTTCTCGATATCCCCTACTATACCGTCAATTTTTCGCGCGAGTACATGGAACGCGTCTTTTCCTACTTCCTTTCGGAGTACCGCGCGGGCAGGACGCCCAACCCCGACGTTTTGTGCAACCGCGAGATAAAATTCGGCCCTTTCAAGCAGTATGCAAAGGAGCTGGGCGCGGACTTTATCGCAACGGGCCATTATTGCGGCATCTCGCACGAGGGGAATATCCACCGCCTCTTAAAGGCCGCCGATCGGAACAAAGATCAGACTTACTTTTTGAACCAGCTCACGCAGGAACAGCTCAAAGGCGTTCTCTTCCCGCTTGCGCCCTATCAAAAGGCGGAAGTGAGGAAGCTCGCCGAAAGGAATGGCCTTGCGACGGCGAAGAAGAAAGATTCGACGGGCATCTGCTTCATCGGCGAGCGCAACTTCCGCAAGTTCTTGCAGGAATACCTTCCCGCGCAGCCGGGGCGCATTTTGACGCTCTCGGGCGAGGACGTGGGCGAACACATGGGGCTCATGTATTACACCCTCGGTCAGAGGCGGGGCTTAGACCTCGGCGGGCGGCACGGCGAGGAGGGCAGGTGGTTCGTCGTAAAAAAAGACCTGAAAAACAACATCCTCTATGTCTCCCACGGCGACGAGAGCCCGCTCTATTCGCGCTCTTGTAGAGTCGAGGGCATGAACTTCATCCCCTTCCCGCCAAAAGAGGCGGAATTTTCCTGCCGCGCCAAGTTCCGCTATCGCCAGAGCGAGCAGAACGTCACCGTGCGCCGCACGGGGGAAAACAGCCTTGAAATTTTCTTCGAAGAGCCCCAGCGCGCCGTCACGGAAGGGCAGTACGCCGTCCTTTACGACGAGACGCAGTGCTTAGGCGGCGGCGTCATCACTTCGGCAACCTAAAAGTGCGGCGGCGCGGCGGGCTATGCCCGCCGCGCCGCCGCTCAAAGCCCCCTGCTTTTATTCTCACCGTATAAAAATACCTTCACGCGTCCATAACCTCTGCGAAGTTTTCGCGGAGGTTTTTTATGAAAAAGTTTTGCGTGTGCGCGCTTTTGACGGCGCTTCTCTTCGGGCTCGTCTTCACGTTCGGCAATGCGGAAGGGGGTGCGGAAGACCCCGCTTCCTATCTGCGCCTGCATGTGCGCGCCAATTCTAATTCCGAGGAAGATCAGGCGGTCAAATACCTCGTGCGCGACGCCCTCGTCGAATACCTGACGCCCCTCGTCGCCGAGGCGGAAAGTAAGCAAGAAGCGCTCTCTTTGGTGCGCGGGCAGCTCCAAGAGGCGGAAGCGATCGCAGAGAAGGTGCTCCTTGAAAACGGTTTTTCTTACGGCGCCTCGGCAAAGCTTACCAAAGAGGAGTTCCCGACGCGCGTCTACGAGGGGGCGACGCTCCCCGCGGGCGTATACGACGCCTTCATTTTAGAGCTCGGCTCGGGCGAGGGGGATAACTGGTGGTGCGTCGTCTATCCGCCCCTCTGCTTTGCGGGCGGCGAGCAGAATATCGTCTACAAGAGTAAAATTTTAGAGATCATCCGCTCCTTCTTTGCATAATTTCGGCGCGTTTTACAGACATTGTGCATGGGAGGAACTCATGAAAAAGAAATTACTCATCGGCGCGCTGGCATTGGCGCTCACGGCGGCAGCCGTCTGCCCCGCGGCATATGCGCTTGCCTCGGCGGAAGGGGAAGCGGGCGCGGCAGAAGCCGTTGTCGCCGCCGCGGTGCTCCGTCAGGGCTCGACGGGCGGCGAAGTCAAAGAGGTGCAGCGCCGCCTCAAAAAGTGGGGCTATTATTCGGGCTCCGTCGACGGCATCTTCGGCTCGGGGACGAAGAAGGCGGTCATCTCCTTTCAGAAGAAGAACGGACTCACGGCGGACGGCGTCGTGGGCAAGGCGACGTACAAGGCGCTCGGCATGACCGATTCCTACAACGCGCTTGTTAGCGGCGGGTCGTCGGGCGGGGCGAGCTCGTCCGATCTCTATCTTCTCGCCAAGACCATCTACGCCGAAGGGCGCGGCGAACCCTACACGGGGCAGGTGGCGATCGGCGCGGTCATTTTAAACCGCGTGAAAAGTTCGTCCTTCCCCAACACGGTGGCGGGCGTCGTCTATCAGCCGGGGGCGTTCACGGCGGTCTCGGACGGGCAGATCAATTTAGAGCCCAATCAGACGGCATACAACGCCGCGCGGGATGCGCTCAACGGCTGGGACCCTTCCTACGGGAGCCTTTACTACTATAACCCCGCCATTGCGACGAGCTCGTGGATCTTTTCGCGTCCGACGGTGACCGTCATCGGCAATCATGTATTCGCGAAGTAGTTTGAAAAGCATTCGCCGTCCGAATACGTTGTCGCCTTTACGCGCAGCTGCGGTCACTTACCATTTTGTAAGCTCCCTTGCTGCTTGCGCAGGCTCCTCGTCTCGGGCGCGACTGCTTTCCAAACAGACTTATCAGTGAGACCTATCGGAAAGAATAAGGAGGAAAACATGGAAGAAGATCGGGAACTTTCGAGCGGGGCGGAAAAGGTGGAAAATATCGCCTCTAAGACGCCCGAAGAGCGCGAACGCCTGATGGCGGACGCGCGCGTGGAAGCCGCCAAGGAGCGGGAGCGCGCCGCCATAAAGCAGGCGCAGGAGCAGGAGGAGGCAAAGCGCCTCAAAGAGCGGCAGAAGAAGGAGCGCCTTGCTGAGTCCGCCCGCCGCCGCGAAGCCAAGGAACGGGAGCGGACGGAGAAGGCGGAAGCACGCGAACAGCGCCGCGAGGAACGCGCAAATAAGAGAAGGCGGGGCTCGGGCGTGGGCGGCTGGATCGCCGCCGTCGTCTCGCTCGGGCTTGCCTGCCTCACGCTGGCGACCGTCGTCACCGTGGGCGCGGTGCGCATGAACGAGCTCGAAGCGCGCTTCGAAAACACCGCCCGCGAGGCGGTCTACGAGATGGCGGAAGCCTCCGAAGCGATGGACGCGAGCCTAACAAAGCTCCGCGTTTCGGAAGGGCGCAGCGAACAGCGGCGGCTCTTGACGGAAGTTGCCGTCGGGGCGGCGCTCCTGGAAAGCGCGCTCGAAAAGCTCCCCCTGTCGCAGGAAGCTTCTTTGCGCCTTTCCAATTTTGTCAATCACACGGGGATGTATGCGCGGGCGCTCCTCGAACGGCTGAACATGGGCGGCTCTCTGGGCGCGCGCGAGACGGGGACCTTGGATTATCTCCGCGCCGTCAACTTGCAGCTCCTGCGCGCCCTCAACGAGGCGGAGCATCACCTCTCCCACGCCGAGCTTTCCGCCTTTTTCAAGGGGAGCACGGAGGGCATGAACGCCCTCTTCCAAGAGATGGCGGGCTATACCCGTCTCCCTGCGGAAGGGCTCGTCGAGCCGCCCTTTGCGAGCGCGGGCAACGTGGGCGAAAACCGCCTTGCGGGCGGCGAGCTTTCGGAAGCGCGCGCCGTAGAGCTTGCCAAGGAGTATTTCGCGGGCTATCACATCACGGAGGCGCGCTGCACGGGCGAAGTGCGCGTGGGCGAGGCGACGCTCTATCACGTCGTCCTTTCGGACGGCGAGACGCAGTTCGACGCCGCGATCGCCAAGAAGGACGGCTCGCTCGTGAGCTTTTCGGCGCAGGGCGCGTGCGGACGGCAGGAGTTCGACCTTTCGGCGTGCGAAGGGCTCGCCCGCGAGTTTCTGAGCAAGGCAGGCATTGAAGACGTCGAAGCGGTGTGGGCGTCCGAACAGGGCGGCGTGGCGGAGCTCGCGTTCGTGCCCGTGCAGGAGGGCGTGCGGCTGTATCCCGACCTCGTCCGCGTGCGGGTGTGCGAGAGCCGCGGCCGCGTCGTGGGGATGGACGCTCTCATGTATCGTCTCAACCACCACGAACGCACAATAGGCACGCCCCGCGAAGAGGCGTTGATCGCGGAATATCTCTCGCCCCGCCTCAGGGTGGAAGCGGCGCATCTCGCGCTCGTGCCCTTCGGGGGAGAGGAACGGCTCTGCTATGCCTTCGAATGCGCGTTCGGGGAGGAGCAATACCTTGCCTTCCTCGACGCCGTGAGCGGGGAGGAGCTCGCGCTCTTCACGCTCGTGCACGGCGAAGGGGGAGACTTCCTGCGCTGAAAAGAGGAAAAGAGGGGGCGGCGCCCCGCCAAACGGCGGGGCGCCGCCCCTCAAAATGTGAGGCGGGCGCAAAGTCCTTGACTTTGCGCCTGCCTTCCCCTATAATAAAAGCCATGAAATACATCGAACTCACCGTACATACCGCCACCGAGGGGAGCGAGCTCGTCGCCGACGCGATGTGGGCGTACTCCCCCTACGGCGTCACCGTCTGCGACGCCGCCGACGCCGCCGCGCTTGCCAAAGATCCCACCGTCTTTTGGGACTATATGGACGAGAATGTCTCTTCCGAGAACCGCGACGTCCTCGTCAAGTGTTATTTAGAGCCTTCGGAAGCGGAGGAAAAGATCAGACTCATCCTGGGGGAGATCGCCTCGCGCAAAGAACTTTCGGAAGGCGCCATCGACTTCGGCTCTTTGGAAGAAACCAAGCGCGAGATCGAGGGCGACGACTGGATCGACGTGTGGAAGAAGCACTTCCGCCCCATCCGTCTCGGGCGCATCGTCGTCGTGCCCGAATGGATCGACTATAAAAAAGAGGCGGGCGAAGAGATCGTCTACCTCGATTCCAACATGGCGTTCGGCACGGGCGAGCACGAGACGACCTCGATGTGCGTCGAACTTCTGCAAAATTACTTAAAAGAGGGGGATACCGTCCTCGATGTCGGCTGCGGCAGCGGCATTTTGGGCATTGCTGCCGCCAAGCTCGGGGCAAAGCGCTGCTATCTTTCCGACCTCGACCCCATCGCCGTCGAAAGCGCCGAACACAACTGCGCTCTTAACAACGTCGAAGATATCACGCGCGTCACCCTCTCCGATCTTCTCACCGATTCTTCGGTGGAGGCAGACGTCATCCTCGCCAACATCACGGCAGAAATTTTGTGTCTGCTCGCGCCCTCTGTTCCCGCGCACCTCAAAGCGGGCGGCACGCTCATTTTGAGCGGCATCATCGAAAGCCGCCTCTCCCTCGTCAAAGAAAAGTACTCATCCCTCGGCCTTACATGCAAGAAAGAGAGGCAAAAGGGCGAGTGGTTCGCGCTCGTCTTTTCGCGGGAGGCTTGAATGGCTGCTCCCAAGCGCTTTTTTGTCCCGAATATCGGGGAGGAAGTCGTGCTCTCGGGCGAAGAGTTCCGCCACGCCTCTCAGGTGCTCCGCCTCAAAACGGGCGACGAAGTCACCCTGCTCGACGGCAGCGGCGCCGAATATTCCGCCGTCATCGCCGCGTGCTCCAAGCGCGAGATGCTGCTCAACGTCTTAAATAAAACGGTCTCCGACAAAGAGCCCGAAACGCAAGTCACGCTCCTTTTCGGCGCGCTCAAAGGGGATAAGTCCGAGCTCGTCGTGCAAAAAGCGGTCGAGCTGGGCGTCTTTCGGATCGGCATCTTTTTGTCGCGCTTTTGTTCGGTCTCCTTCGGGGAGAACAAGCTCGAACGGCTCGAGCGCGTCGCGCGGGAGGCGGCAAAGCAGTGCCTGCGCGCCCGCGTGCCCGAGATCACCCTCTATCCCGATCTCGAAAGCGCGCTTTCCTCGGCGCAAGCTTGCAAAAACAAGCTCTTTGCCTGCGAATTTTTGAAGACGGGCGAAGGGGACTTTACATCGCTCGAAGGGCCGACGGCGCTCGTCATCGGCAGCGAGGGCGGCTTCTCGCGCGAAGAATTCGAACGGGCGAAGGAGCTCGGCTTTACGGGCGTTTCGCTCGGGAAACGCATCCTGCGCGCGGAAACGGCGTCCATCGCCCTTCTTTCCGTCGCGATGCACGCGCTGGGGGAATGGCGATGAAGGCATGCGTGTTCACCCTCGGCTGCAAGCTCAACGAGGTGGAGAGCGCTTCCCTCATGAGCGGTTTGAAGGCGCTCGGCTACGAGACGACGGAAGAGCTCGGCTATGCCGATCTGTATCTTCTCAACACCTGCGCGGTGACCAAAGAGGCGGAAAAAAAGAGCCGCCAGGCGGTCGCCCGTATGCGGAAATATAACCCCGACGCCCCCGTTATCGTCTGCGGCTGTGCCGCGCAGCACCACGCCGAAGATTTTTGGGGGCGCGAAGGCGTCGTCCTCGTCACGGGCGCGCAAGGCAAGGGCAGGCTTTTGGATCTTCTCCGCGAGGGGAAACAAGGCGTCTTCGTCCAGCCCGAGCAGGGGCTTGAAGAGCTCCCCGCCCCGCAGAAGACAAAGACGCGCGCCTATCTTCGCATCCAGGACGGGTGCGACCGCTTCTGCTCCTACTGCCTCATCCCCTATCTTCGCGGCCGTTCGCGCTCGCGCAAGAAGGAAGCCATCGTAAAGGAAGCGCTCGCCTCTCCCGCAAAGGAACTTGTTTTAACGGGCGTGGATATCTCCGACTATCACGACGGCGATTGCGGCCTTGCGGGGCTTTTGCGCCTTTTAAAAGAGGTGCCCGCCCGCATCCGTCTGGGTTCGGTGGAAGAGAGCGCCGTCACGGACGAACTGCTTTCCGCCATGAAAGAGGGCAATTTCATGCCGCACTTTCATCTTTCGCTGCAAAGCGGGTCGGACGCGGTGCTTCGTGCGATGAACCGCCGCTACACCCGCGCGGAATACCTCGCTGCCTGCCGTAAAATTTATGAGGCCTTCCCCGACGCCGCCGTCACGACGGACATCATCGTCGGCTTCCCGGGCGAAACGGAGGAGGACTTTCAAGCATCCCTTTCCATCGTGAAAGAGGCGGGGTTTTCGCGCGTGCACGTCTTCCCCTTCTCCCCGCGCGAGGGGACTGTCGCCTTCAAAAAGCCCGATCTTCCCGCTTCCTTGAAGCACGAGCGCGTGCAGCGGCTCCTCTTGGCCGCCAAAGAGGCGGAAGAGGAATACCTTGCCCGCTTTATGGGGCGGGAGAGCGAAGTGCTGTTCGAAGCGGACGGCGGCTATACGCCCAACTATCTGCGCGTCTATGCGGACGGCGCGGAGGAGGGGAGCTTGTGGCGGGTGAAGCTTATGGGGCGCGAAAAGGACGGGTTAAAAGCTCAATTGCTGCAAAAAATCTGAATTCTGAACGGAGGTCAACATATGGATAACTGCATTTTCTGTAAGATCGTCGCGGGGGAGAGCCCTTCCGCCAAAGTGTATGAGGACGACAAGATGGTCGTCTTCAAAGACATCGAGCCCAAGGCCAAAGTGCATCTTCTCTGCGTGCCGAAGGAGCACTTTGCCTTCCTTTCCGAAGCGGACGAGAAGCGCGCGGCGCTTATCGGCAGCATGCTGCAAACGGTGGGCGCGCACTACAAGGAATGGGGGCTTGAAGCGGGCTACCGCGTTGTCATCAACCAGGGCGAGAACGCGGGGCAGACGGTGATGCATCTGCATATACATCTCCTCGGCGGCGAAGTTTTGGGCTGGTGATTGCGCTCGCTCCATAAACTTCGCAATACTTTGTCGAGCTGCGTTTCATCGGAGCAAGGTATGACGAAAGGCGCTGTCCACATGATAGCCTCCCCTGTGTAAGGGGGTGAGCCGCGCATAATACGCATCGCCACGGTGTGGCGTGCGTGCGCGGCGAACTGAGGTTTTTGCCATTGCGGGCAAAAACCGTGACTGAGGCGGCGTTTCCCTTGCGGCGCCGAGACGGTGGCTTGCCAAGGCCTCCTCAATATAGCCTCCCCTGTGTAAGGGGAGGTGGCTTGCCGAAGGCAAGACGGAGGGGTTGTTGCGTCCGTATGACGCCTGCCTTTACAACCCTCCCGCCTCTCTTCGTTCGGCACCCTCCCTTGCACAGGGAGGGCAAAAGATATGGTGACGGTTTCTCGCGCGGTTTTTGCTGCGTAAAAAGGTGTTACCGCAGGGCAGACGGAAGGAGTTTCTTCCCGCAGCGTATATTTCTCATGAAATCTGTCAAACATCTCCCCGAAGAAGTTCGGGGAGGTTTTTTATGCAGTCGGGGCGTAAAACGGCAGGGGCGGTCTCCGAACGCCCGCAGTCCGAGAAAAGCGGCTCTGCCCGCTGCGGGAAGTTCAAACGGGCGGCAAAGCTCGCCACTGTCCTGCTTGCCTGTCTTGCGGCGGCGGGGGCGCTCTTCGTGCTTTGGCATGCGCCTTCCTTTGCGGGCGCGGCGCGCTACACCCTCTTTTTGGGCGAGAATTCCTCCGCGGAGGCGGTCGTGCTCGAAAGGGACGCGCTCCCGCTCCTGCTTTCTCCCAATGTGCGCGGCGAGAGCGCCGTCTTTCAAGGCGACTGCGCGGAAGAACTGCTGAGAGCCTACCGCGCGCGCGTCCTCTTTATAGAGAAGGCGGCGGGCACGGTGAGCTATTACTGCCATTCCCCCTTGCTCGGCGAGGGGCTGCTCCTGAACGGCAAGCGCGTCAACCTGCACATCGCGGCAGGAAGGGGGCAGACGGCGGCGGGCACGCCCCTTCTTTTCGGCGGGTTCTGAACCGTCCGAGCCCGCTCCTTTTCGGCGGCTTCTGAGTCGTCCGAAAAAATTTCCCCGCACAAGGTATAAAATGCGAAACAACGGTCGACCATCTCATAGAAACCGGAGGACATTATGAACGAAAAAGAGATGACCATCCCAAAGAAGAAGCTTTTGTATTCCCTGATCGCGGGCGTGGGGGCGCTGCTCCTCATCGCGGCGATCGTGCTCACCGTCTATTTCGCAACGCGCGGCGAGCCCACCGTCGATACGCCTCCCGTCACCGAACAGCCGGGCGGCGACGAGGATAAGGACGACGAAGACGGCAAGCCCACGGGCGGCGAAGAAGTGCGCTTTGTGCTCCCTTCTTCGGGCACGCCCACCCTGTACGGCGAAGTGTATTATAACGAGACGCTCAACAAGATCTACCGCCATAAAGCGGTCGACTTCGCGGCGGCAGAGGGCGAAGAGGTCGCCTGCATCGCGGAAGGCACCGTGCTCGAAGTCAGCCTTTCCGAAGAGCTCGGCAACCTCGTCACCGTCGATCACGGCGACGGGCTCGTAAGCTCCTATCGCTTTGTAGAGCCCAAGGAAGGGCTGAAAGCGGGCGATAAGGTGGAGCAGGGCGACGTCCTCGGCACGATCGCCGCCCCTTACGGCACGGAGGCACACGGCGGAGCGCACCTTCACTTCGAGCTCTCCCTCGACGGCGAAAGCGTCGATCCCGCCGATCACCTCGATCTTACCTACGAGGAAAAATAAGGAACATCAGGCAAAATATACCAAAGAAGATCCCCCTTTTGCGGCATTCCTTCGGGAGTGCCGCACTTTTTTGCGCTGTTTTTGCCCGCGATTTTCCCGATCTTGCGCCCGTTTGCGCCGAAAAAGTCCGCGCGCCGCCCGTTTTTGCGCCTTTTTCGGGCGTGCGCGCATGAATTTTCCCGCCGCGCAGAAATTATCATTATGCCGATAACTTTTTGCAAAAAGGTATTGACAGAATTGTGATTTTGTTGTAAAATTATGATAACCACGCAAAACAAGTGGAAAAAAACTCTATAGGGGGACAAGAACAACATGAAGAAGCTGAAAATAGCTTTGAGTCTTATTTTCGCGCTCACGTTTTCCTTATTCCTCGTTGCCTGCGGAGGCGGCGGGGAAGTCATGGATATCGTGATCAATACCGAAAATGCAAAGACGGAATTCAAAGAAGGCGAAGCCTTCGATGCCACGGGGTTGGTAGTCAACGTCTACTACCGCGGCAAAGACGATCCCGTCACGCTGGAAGAGGGGAAGTATTCCATCGACAGCAGCAAATTCGATTCTTCCAAGCCCGGCCCCTACGAGATCGTCGTCGATCCCGAACAGACGCCCGCAGAAAACGCGCAGCGCGTTACGAAGTCGTACACCGTCACGGTCGTCCATAACTGGGTCGATAACGGCGACGGCACCGCTTCCTGCGAGTGCGGCGCAAGGCAGGAAGTCAAGGAACTTACCGATACGGTCACGACCGCCGGCTGGGGTAACCAGGCAACGCTCACCGAGCAGTCTGAAAATTCTCCCGCCAAGGCTCCCGTCGAGGGTGAAAACCACGTCAGCTACGGCGTGCTCGTCCCCGGGCAGACCGTCAACCTCACCTTGAAGATGGTTGCGGTCGACACCGGCGCCGTCTATAACACGCCTTTGATGGGCGTCCGCAGCGGTGTGAACGGCCTCATCCCTCGTGAAGACTCCTATGTCATCGGTACCTGCGCGGGCTTCTCGACGCCCGAAGGCGGCACGAAGGACGCGGCTCCTCAATCGGGCACGGCGACCAAAGACAGCACCCCTTGGCTCGTCTATAAGTCGGGCGACGCCATCTATGCTGCCGATCTTACGGGCGGCACCGTCGTCGTTTCCTATGAATATTCGAGCGACTCCGTCATGACCATCCGTCACACGCTCACCAAGGCAGACGGTTCCACCAAGACGCAGGCAAACTCGTTCGCAGTCCCCAGAGGCTCCTATGAGATCGTCGCTTACGGCGAAAAGGTCACCTATCAGGTCACGAAGTACGAAAGCATCATGAACAACTTCGTCACCAAGTTCACGGCGACCCTTCCCACGGCGGTCTATCAGCCCGAAGGCAAGCTCTTCGATACGACGGGCATCAAGGCCGTTGCAACGATGAGCGACGGCTCCACCATCGAAGATTCCTTCAACGCATATGCAACGCTCGACGGCGCGGTCGTCAACCTTGCGGTGACCCCTCTTGCCGACGGCATGACCGATTTCTACGTCGAATTCGCGCAGAACACCGTATACTTCACTTCGACCGGCGCAGCGGGCGGCGCATCTCAGATCACCGTCATTCCTTCCGAATTCTCCGTTGCAAACGCGTCCGCAGTCGTCAAGAACGGCGTCGTCTTCGATGCGCCTCTCTTCATGGCGGACTATGCGGTCAATGCTACGAACGACGCGGTCGAGATCGCGGCGGGCGGCACGGCAGCCGTTCTCAATGCAGAGCAGAAAGAAGTGCTTAATACGACGGCGGAATACTTCGTCGCGGTCAAGCTCAGCGGCTTCGCGGAAGGCGCGGTCGACGGCGCGGCTGTCAATAACGGCCATGCGGTCTTCACGGACGGCGTCGTTGAACTCATCCTTCCTGTTTCCGACGGCGTCGAATACACCCTCACGCTCACGAAGGGCGAAGAGACGGTGCAGACGACCAAGATCAATCTCGAAAAAGTCGTTGTCCCCGAAGTGGGCGTGTATGTTGCAAGCACCGACTTCACGCTCGATGCGGGCGGCACCTATAACGTCGTGTTCACGGGCGCGGCAGGCACGGACGACGAGCAGCTCGTTGTCGGCGGCATGCGCAGCACCATCGGCGAGATCAAGGCAGCCATCAACGAGAACCCCGAAGAGGGTTGGGCGGCGCTCAGCGGTCAGCTTTGGGTCACCTCTGTCGAGACGACGGACGAAGGCGTCGTTGTCGGCGTCAAGGTCGCCGCTCCCGACCTCATCAACCTCTCCGCGACCAACGCGAGCAGCGCGGTCGAATACCGCGATGCGGACAACAACACGCTTGCATCCGCTGCGCTCAACTACGAGATGCGTTTCAGCGAGACCATCCCCGAAGACGTCAAGGATATTGTGAAGATCTCTGGCGACACCGTGGTGTTCGTCCAGCGCGATAAGCTCTATGTTATCCGTGCCGTCTCGGCAGATTCCGTCGCGGGTAAGCTCGAATACACCGATCTCTATATCGACGCAACGCTCAATATTCAGAACGACCTTGGCCAGTCTTACGATGTTTCTGTTTCGAGTTCCGCAGGCGGCGTCAAGGCGGAAGAGAACAATGCGATCACGCTCTCGGGCGATGCTTCCGGCAAGCTCGTGGCGCTCGGCAACGTCGGCAGCGCGACCGACTACGACTACGGCGCGCTCGTCGTCTACTCCTTCTCCGTTTCCGCGCTCGGCTTCCGCGAAGACGACGTCAAAGAGACGTACTACTTCACGGCGAACGAAGATACGGTCAACGGTCAGGAGACCTACACGGTCTACACGGTGACGGGCAACGAGATCGCTTCCGAAGTCGTTACGCCTACCGGCGAGCGCACCGAGACGCAGGCCTTCAGCTGTGTATCCGACGGTATTGAAGTCTATACTACCGAGAACGGTTTCAAATACGGCGCAATCGTTACCCCGGCAACGGGCGTTCATTCGTTCGGTGAATTTGTCGACGACGTGGCTATCTGCTCTGTCTGCGGTGCAACGAATACCCGTATCGCAATCGATGAGAATTCTCACTACGAAGTCATCATGCTTGCACCCGAAAGCGGCGAACCCGTTGCGAACACCGATACCGATGGTGCGGATTGGTGGGTCGGTACGATGGGTCAGGAGACCCTTACGGGCGACTTCCAGATCAGATACACCTGGACGAACACGAGAGATTCTGCATACCTTAGCGACGGCGCGCTTATGCTTGAGTATGCTGGTTCCGATGAAAGCATTCTCGATGGCCTTCACAAGAGATTCCTTGAGAACGCGACGACTCAAGACAACACTACACAGATTACTGCGACTACAAATAGTCTTTGGGGTGAAGATGCCGTCATTACGCAAAAGGTATATCAGAACGGTACGGAAACGACCTACCCTGCAAATGCATTCGATGCAGGCAAGACGACTTGGGAAGGCGATTACGAAGTGATCGCGACCCGTATCGGCACCACCCTTACCATCGAAGAGAAAGTTGTCCTTACAAGCGGCGATACTTGGACAGGTGTTCTCACGATCGAGAACTTCTCGACGGTTGCTCTTACGGCTCAAATCGGCGGTAACGCGTTCTGGCTCGATGATATCAAGGTCACGGTTGGTGAAGTGAATACCGTTATCGACTATGCGGGCGACGTCAACAACAAGACGGTCGGGGCTATCACTTCTGCGCTTGGTTCCGGTATCTCTGTTTCGGCAACGATTACCAATCACTCCGGCGACTGGGGCACGCACGTTATCAAGACCGCTGGTAATATGATTGTAGCACTGCCCAACTTGGATCCTTATAATAGCACAACCTGGCAAGAGGCGGGATATCCTCAGTGCAATGCGTTCCCGAATTCGATTGGCACGGATGATCTCGTTGGTGAGGGCGCTGCATGGAATTGCTTCTTCAACGCAACGACGCCTTATTATCTGACGGTTTCCGTAAGCGTTGAGGACGGTGTGAAGTTCTATCGCGATGGCGAGCTCATGATTTGGTATAAGGCAGATCGTACTATGGTCGGTGAAGTGACCGTTGCTGATTTCTGTGAGTTCATTTTGAACGAAATCGTAGAGAGCGGCTTCACTTTCATGGCGGCTACCGGTACTGGTGCTGTTACGACCGATCTTCATGTCGGTGCAGCTCTTTCTGATGCACAGGCACAGGCGCAGTACGAGGCTCAGCTTCCTCAGGAATAATGGGGTAATGCAACCTCATAAGTTGTGAATGAAAGGGGGCTCCCGCACGCGCGGGAGCTCTCTTTTTTTGCGTGCGGCAACAGGGCACGGGGGGAGGGCGGTCACGCTTTGCCGTTCCGCGTCATAATTTTCTCAAAATTCCCTAACTTCCTTCCAAAATCGGTTGACAAGCCCCGAAAAGTGTGGTAAACTTCCGTTGTATCCTCGGAAGGGGGTAATTTTTTTGTATGGAGTTTATTTCGCATGGCTACCAAATCCACGAGAATGAAGATCACGTTCGAATGCACGGAATGCAAAAACAGGAACTACGACAGCTTCAAGAATAAGCGCAACGATCCCGATCGTTTGGAGCTCAAGAAGTACTGCCCCGTCTGCAAGAAGCACACCGTCCATAAGGAATCCAAGTAAATTTCCCGCGCCCATCCGCGCATAGGAGAATGAGAATGCAAAAGTCCAACGAGAGCACCGAAAAGCTCGACGCAAAGGCCGACGTCAAAAAGCAGGACGCGCCCAAAAAGCCCGCAAAAAAGGGGGATAAGAAGCCCAATTTCTTCGTACGCGCGGGCAGAAAGATCAAAGAGACGTTTTCCGAGCTCAAACGCGTCACCTGGCCTTCCCTTCCGCAGGCGCTCAAAGCGACGGGCGTCGTCATCGTCATCGTGCTCATCTTTCTTATCGTCATCACGGCGATCAACTTCGGCTTCTCCCAGCTTTTGGAGTTGCTGACCGATCTCGGAGGAGAGGTCTAACTCATGGCAATGACGGACAGCGAGCCCAAGTGGTATATCCTTCATACCTATTCGGGCTATGAATCGATGGTAAAAGACAGCCTTCTGCGGCTGATCGAAAACAACAACTTGAGCGACAGCATCGTCGACGTCAAGATCCCCACCGAACAGACCATCGAAGAAAAGGCGAACGGCAAGAAAAAGGTCGTCGAACGCAAGCTTCTGCCCTGCTATGTCTTCATCAAGATGGTCTATTCCAACCAGCTTTGGTACCTCGTCACCAACACGCGCGGCGTGACGGGTTTCTGCGGTCCGCAGGGGCGCCCCATCCCCATGCGCGAGGACGAGATAAGAAGGATGCGCCTTGAAGAGTACGTCTCCGACGCCGACTTCAAGGTGGGCGATAAAGTCGCCATCGACAACGGGCCTTTGGAAGGGTTCGAAGGCACCGTCGTCGAGCTCAACGACGAGGCGCAGCACGCCAAGGTCGATATCCTCATGTTCGGCCGCCGGCAGGAAGTCGAGGTCGAATACATCCAGATGCGCAAGCTCCCCGAAGGCACCGAAGGGGCGCACGAAGAGAGCGAAGCGTAAATTTCGGCGAGCAGCCCGCGCATACGGGCTTTTCGATAACGTGGGAGAGACGGCAAATCTAAATTTCGGCCGCCTTGCAAGTACCACGAATACGGAGGAACAATATGGCTAAAAAG
>ERZ1643251.3135-NODE-3135-length-15731-cov-6.974164_pt1 | contig 15731 bp, 19 predicted proteins | sample MGYA00579261_ERZ1643251 | MGnify/ENA primary metagenome ERZ1643251 (study PRJEB29033, sample SAMEA4952267) | chicken gut metagenome | biome: Broiler Chicken; feature: Gastrointestinal Tract; material: Caecum | place: Ireland | collected 2018 | study: Broiler...
GAATTTCAGCGCGTGGGCCGGGGACGGCCCACATGGGCGAAACTTCATGTGCCGCTCACTTTTGCCTGTTATCGTGGTGCGCCCACGGCACATGAAGTTTTTTGCTCGAAGGGGATCTGATCAAAGGATGCGTGTCGAAAACACGGGCATACAGCGGCGCAGAGAAAGCTCGCCGAAAAAGGCTGCCGTTTCCACAAAGGCAACGGCAGCCGGACGTTAATTATATCTCAGCGATTTCGCCGGTCCTCCTTGTCAGGGGCGGCTCAGAGTTTTTCTATCCGTCTCCTTATGAGACCGTGTGGTGTGGCAGACTTTACTTGCGGCAGCTGCAAAACTGCTTGGCGCCCTCGTAGTCGCCGGGAATCTCCAGGGTGTTTGGGGGGAAGAACTCCTCCACGGGAAAGGCGATGTTCTGGAACAGCTGGCAGGGATCGTCGCTGCCGCAGCCGCCGGGGCACTCCTTGTCGGGCAGGCAGTAGTCGTATACCGGAATGAGGAGCTGGCTGTCCCGCTCCAGGCGGATGATGGAGAACTGGCCCAGGGTCACAAAGACCCGGCGGCTGTCGTCCCCCATGGTCAGCTCGCTGGCGAAGCACTGGCAGACGCAGGAGGGGATCTCGCAGATGTCGCAGTCGCAGCACCGGTTCTGGCAGCAGTCCACCAGCTTGGCGTCCAGGACAATGGGGTCCACAGCTTCCACAACCGCGATGGGGAGATTGCTCCGCTCGATCATCTGCCGGTCCAGGGCGTCGATGCGCACCTGGGAGGAGAAGATCTTGGCGTTGCCTTCGCTGCCGAAGAGGATGACCCGTTTGTCAAAGACGCACAGACCTTCGATCTCCACGGGCCGGGGGCAGGAGCAGTAGGCGTTGAGAGTCACCCGGTAGAAGTAGCGCATATCCACTGTGTAGAACCCCCGGTTGAACACCACGGGCTCCACATCAATATAGGTGTAAAGCAGTTCCGCTTTCCCACCCTTCACCGATTGGGACCGGCACAGAATCTCCTGGCTGGCCATGGTGGGGTAAAACCGCAGATCCTCGATGCAATCCTTATCGGAAGACATGGCGCCTTTAAGGTCAATGGGCGCAGATCAAAGGGGCTTGAGGACCAGCTCCAGGGAAAAGGCGGCGGGCCGGGTTTTCTTGGCCTTGCGGTAGTAGGCGGCGTCGATGACGGCGTGGAGGATGGCGTTCCGCCCGGCGGGACTGCTGGCGGCGTACACCTCCAGGGCTGAGAGGGGACAGTCTGCCCGGGCGGCGGCCCCTGCGCTTTGCGCCCGTTCCAGACGGCGGGCCGTCTCCTCACGGCGGAGCTCCAGCTGGGCGATCTTCTCCCGCACGGCGTCCATGCGCTCCCGGTAGGTGGGCAGGTCGTACTCGCCCAGCTCCAGCAGCTCGTGAAGCCTGGTTTTCTGCCGGTATGCGGCGGAGAGCTCTCTGGTGAAGGCGGACAGAGCTTCCTCCAGCGGCGACAGATCCAGGCTTTGTGCTGGGCGTTCCACCGCAATATCCCCTAGAATGTCCTTCAGGAATCCCAGGAGCCTTGCCTCCACCAGGTCGAATTTAGCCGCGGCGCAGCAGCCCTTTCTGGGGCAGACCAGGTAAGCGGTCCCTCTGAAGGTCATGCGCTGCATGTGGCCGCCGCAGTTGGCGCAGAAGACCAGACCGGCCAGTGGGCTCTTTGTGGTACCGTCCTGGTAGGCAGGGCGGTATCGGCCGGCCATGATGTCCTGTACCTTATCATACAGCGCCTGCTCCACAATAGGCGGATGGAGTCCGTCGGTGACGGTCCATTTTTCCCGGGGATTGCGGATTGTGGCGTGTTTCTGGCTGCCCTTGCCGCTTTTCTTGAGATGTGTCCTCTGGTCCCAGACGACCTTCCCGATATAGGTGGGGTTGCGGAGGATGGCCGCCACGCTGTTTCGGGAGAAGGCGCTGGACCGGTGTGGGCGTGCCCCCATGGCGTTGATCTGATTGGCCACGGAGACGCAGCCGCAGCCACCGGCATAGAGCTGGTACATGAGACGGACAAATTTGGCCTCCGGCTCATAGATCTCCAGGGTAGGACGGCGGTCGATGGTCGCTTTTCTGTAGCCGTAGGGGGCGTTGGCCACATAGCAGCCGTCCTGAATGGAGCGGTGCAGACCCCGGCGCAGCCGCTTGTTGATGATCTTATACTCCCGGCGGGACATGAAGGTCTTGAACTCCGCCAGCTCATCGTCGATCTCGTCGGAGAGATCGTACACCTTCTCCGGGGTGACGATTCTGGTGCCGCTGTCCCGGAAGGCGTCCAGAATGATCCCCTGGTCCTTCATGCGGCCCCGGGAGAGGCGGTCCAGGTCCATGCACAAAACAGCGTCGTAGCGCCCCGCTTCCACATCCTCCAACAGCCGCAGCATCTGTGGCCTGGCGTACAGGCTCTCCCCGCTGACCACCTCCGGGTACCAGTCCTCCACCAGGAGGCCGTGGCGCTGGGCGCACTCCAGCAGTCCGGCCCGGTGGCGCCGCAGGATCTCCTCCGTGTCCATCCCCTCCTCCATACGGCTCTTTCGCAGGTAGGCGCCTGCGGTCTGGCCCAGCATGTCATGCTCTCCCATAGAAATTTCCTCCTTTTTGAAGCCTCCGAATATGCGGAAGCTTGGCGGCGTTGTTCTGCCGGCCATACGGAAGTATATTCCGGGGATTGCCCGAAAAACGCTTCCTTCCCCATGGGGGTTTCCACTGAGGTGAAGCAGGCATCAAGCGACCGGTATCCGGCATAGAGTTCTGCGGAGGGATGCGCATGAAAGTTACGACAGAGGACACGTCAGAGGTGGTCTCCGGAAAGGAGTATCCTCTGCTGATCCAACGGCGAAGCGGCCCGCAGGAGCTGGAAGTGGGCGGTGAACGGGTCCAGGCGGATGCGTTCGCCGTGTTTGAGAGCCCCCTCGGCCGGGCGGAGGTTTGGTCGCGGGTTTGTCAAAGGCCGGTAGCGGAGGAGGAGCGGCTTGCTAACCGGGCAAAGCTCCAGGCGGCAGCCAGAGCGGCTATGGAGGAGCTGGAGCTGAAGTAAAAACCCGGCCTCCCATCCGGGAGGCCGGTTTCAATTTACAGCTTGTTTTCAGCCGATGCGCTTAGCGCCCTTGTAGTAGCCGTCGTAATAGTCCTCAGAGAGGCTGCTGATGCGGATGTACTGGCCGCTGGAGCCGGAGGCGGCGTGGACAAACTCGTCGTTGCCGATGTAGATGCCCACGTGAGAGCAGGCCTTGCCGTTGCTCCGGGAGGGGTCGCAGAACATCACTAGATCGCCGGGCTGGAGATCCGCCCGATCCACATACTCCCCGGAGCTGTTCCACTGGGAGGTGGCGGAGTGGGGCAGGCTGTAGCCGAAGAGGCTGTATATGTACAGGGTGAAGCCGGAGCAGTCAAAGCCGGAGGGGGAGGCCCCGCCGTAGGCGTAGGGGACGCCCAGATACTTCAGCGCCTCCTCCACCACCGCCTCACCGATGGAGCTGGCCTCGCCGGGCACATACTCGCGGATGTAGTCGCCCCGGATATAGCCGCTGACGCCGCTGTCCTCGTCTGTGATAGCATACCAGCCGTCGGCCAGGGCCGTCAGAGTCACCCGCTCACCGGCGTAGACCTTGCCGGCGATGCTGTAGTCGGTGCTGGGGCCGGAGCGAATGTTGACGCAGTCTCCAATGACGACACCTTCGGTCACCAGCACGGAGAGGCCGTCGCTGTAGACGTACTCGGCGTTGACATAGCCCTCCTGGCCGTCATAGGTCACAAGGCACCACTCCTCGTCCACGCTGTGCAGATCCAGCTGGGACCCCTCGCCGATGGTGGTGAGGATCTCGTGGTCGGTGCTGGGACCGGAGCGGAGGTTCACATAGCTGCAGTTGCCGTCAATAACGGCGCTGCCGTTGTCCGTCCCGGCGCTGTCGGACACCGCGGAGACGGTTTCCGTGACAGCTTCCGCCTCCTGGGCCGCGCTGTCGTCGGCGGGGGTGAAGATCAGATAGTCGGCGGAGACGTAACCGGTGTAATCGCCGTAGCTCACCTGATACCAGCCGTCCAGGACCGCCAGGACCTGGACCTGGGTGCCGTCGGTGAGATAGGTGATGGTGGAAGCGTCCGTGGAGGGCTCGACGCGGACCCGCAGGGAATCGGCGTCTACCACACCGGTGCCCATATCGGCGGCAGCGGCGGTGGCGGTCAGAAAAACGACCGACAGGGCGGTCAGGAGCAGGGCCTTCTTCGCGATTTTTCTCATTCGTTTATCCTCTTCTAATCTAATCTGTCAGCTCTCCCGTCCCCGGCTGGGGGCGGGCTGCCCGCGTAATCTGCCTTGTCTGCTGCTATTTATTTGCCCGCCAGGGCCCGCTCCAGCCAGATGGCGGAAATGTCCATGGCGGCGTACAAGCTGTCCTTCTCGCTGCGCTTGACCACCCGGTCCCGGCTCTTCAGGTCCGGAGCGGTGCGCTGCAGCTCCACAGAGACCTTTGTGGCGACCTCCAGGTCCTTCTCCTTCTTTGTCTCCTTCACCTGCATGAGGATGATATAGGGGTCGGCCATGGAGCCGTAATAGATCATGCCGCCCACCCGGCGCAGGGGGTGGTTCTTATAGATCAGTCCTTCTGTCTTCTGGGCCATAGGCGTTTCCTTTCTTGGTTTGTCATAATTGTAACCGAATTGTAACATATTGTCGCCCTCCTGTCAACCGCCCCAGGGAGGTGCGGACTGGAAAATTCCCTGGAAAGTTTTGGGTAGCCTGCACGAAAATTGTTACAAAAGATTGAAATTTGTGACAAAACTACGGACGATTTTTCGATGTTTTTTCAACAGGGATGTACAGAGATGTGGTTCTGTGATATGCTGAGACTAGGAGAAAAGGGGGGAGGATCGAAGAAAATGATGACAAACAGTAACAAATTGTTTCGGTGGAGAGACCCCTACGATACGGCGGGGACGGAAGGGCTGTTTGCCGCCGCCATGGGGGAGAACGCCGCCTTTCAGGCGGAGGGCTGCCCGGACTACGCCCGCATCCTCCGCCAGTACGGCCTGGACCCAGGGCGTTTGGCAGACCTGCGGGACCCCGCCGTCCTGCCGCCCCTGCCCACGGTGTACTGCAAGCGCCACACCCTTCGCTCCCTGCCGGAGAGGAAGCTCCTCGTCCGGGCCACCTCCTCCGGCACCGGCGGGGTGATGAGCCGGGTGGGCCTGGACGCCGGGACCCTGGGCCGGGGGTTGTCCATGTCGGTGCGGGTGGCACGCTACCACCGCCTCCTCTCTCCGACGCCCTGCCACTACTTCATTTTGGGCTACCAGCCCCGGCGGGGCAACGACACCGCCTTCAGCAAGACCGGCTTTGCCTTCACCTTCTTCGCCCCGGCCCTCAGCCGGACATACGCCCTGGTGTGGCAGGCGGAGGGCTACCGGCTGGACCTGGAGACCATGAAGCGCCGCCTCCTGGCCCGGGCGGAGGGCCCCTTTCCCGTCCGCACCATCGGCTTTCCCGCCTACACCTGGCTGCTGCTCCGGGAGCTGGAGCGGGAGGGGGTCCGGCTGAAGCTGCCGAAGGGCTCCAAGGTCACCATGGGCGGCGGCTGGAAGCAGTTTGAGGGGCAGAAGGTGGAGAAGGAGGAGCTCTACCGCCTGGCGGAGACGGTGCTGGGGGTGGGGGAGCGTGACTGCGTGGAGTTCTTCGGCGCGGTGGAGCACCCCATCCTCTACACCACCTGTTCCCACCACCACTTTCATATCCCGGTGTACAGCCGTGTGGTCATCCGGGACGTGGACACCCTGGAGCCCGTGCCCATGGGCACGCCGGGGCTGGTGAACCTGATGACCCCCATGGTGGGCAGTATGCCCCTCCTCAGCGTCATCACCGACGACCTGGGGGTGCTCCATCCCGGAGGAGACTGCCCCTGCGGCATCTCCAGCCCCTACCTGGAGATCCTGGGCCGGGTGGGGGTCCGGGACATCGTCACCTGCGCCGCCGGGGCGGCGGAGTTTCTGAAGGGAGGGACGGCCCTGTGATCCTGTACCGCGGAGAGATCTGTGAGGATAAAGAGCTGCCCCGGCTGCTGGAGCGGCTGGAGGCGGACTGCCTGGAGACCATCGCCGGGCAGACTATCGACCGGGAGACGGTGGTCGCGGCCTGTGACGCCCTGGCCCGCCGGGTGGAGGCGGGGGACTACGACAGCGTCCTTCAGCCTTTTCTTACCGCCTTCTCCATCGACCCGGCCCGCTTCCGGGAGGCGCTGTTCCTCTTCAAGCGGGAGGCTCTGTCCTATAAGCTGGCGGTGGAGCTGGGGTCGGAGGACCTGCCGGATCTGACGCCCCCGGGCCGGGCCCCCATCCGCCGGCGGCGGATGCCCCTGGGGGTGCTGTTCCACATGGCCGCCGGAAACGTGGACGGCCTGCCCGCCTACAGCGTGGTGGAGGGCCTGCTGGCGGGGAACGTTAACATTTTGAAGCTCCCCGCCCAGGACCGTGGAGCTTCCCTCCTCCTGCTCCGGGAGTTGGTGAGGCTGGAGCCAAGGCTCCGGGACTTCGTCTACGTCTTTGACGTACCCTCCACAGACCTTCAAAGCCTGGAGCGGTTCGCCAAAATCGCCGACGCCGTGGTGGTCTGGGGCGGCGACGAGGCGGTCCGGGCCGCCAGGACCCTGGCCGGGCCGGACACGGCCCTGATCTGCTGGGGCCACAAGCTCAGCTTCGCCTACGCCGTCCCGCCGGTGTCCGACGGGGACTTGGAGGCCCTGGCGGACCACATCTGCGCCACGGGGCAGCTCCTCTGCTCCTCTTGCCAGGGGATCTTCCTGGATACGGGGGACATGGGGGAGGTCCACGCCCTGGCGGAGCGGTTTTTCCCCATCCTCCAGGCCGCCGCCCGCCGGCATCCTCCGGCGGACCCGGCCCTCCGGGCCCGGGCCACGCTGGAGCTCTACGCCCGGGAGCTGGAGGCGGACAGCGGGGGACGGCGGATCTATCGTGGCGGCGGCGTCAGCGTCACCGCGGCGCCGGACAGCCGGCTGGAGCTGGGGCTTCTGGCGGGGAACTGCTGGGTGAAGCCCCTGCCCCGAGACCAGATCGTCCCCCGGCTCAAGCCCCGGAAGGGCTATCTCCAGACCGCCGGGCTCCTCTGTCCGGAGGGGGAGCGGGCGGCCCTGTCCGCCCTCCTGGCCCGGGCCGGCGTGGTCCGGGTCACCGGCCCCGGGGACATGTCCCGGACCGTCCCGGGGGAGGCCCACGACGGGACCTACCCCCTGGCGGCCTACACCCGGGTCGTGGAGGTGTCCTAGTTGCGTTTCACCGGCCATCGGTGCTATACTGGAAAAAACATCCTCAAAGGAGGTCGCGCCATTGAAGGTCTACACGTCCATTGCCCAGCTCATCGGGAACACCCCTCTGCTGGAGCTGGTGAACTATGAAAAAAAGCTTGGCCTGGAGGCGAAGCTCTTGGCCAAGCTGGAGTATCTCAACCCCGCCGGGTCCACCAAGGACCGGGCGGCCCTGTCCATGATCGAGGACGCCGAGGCCCGGGGCGTTTTGAAGCCCGGAGCTGTCATCATCGAGCCCACCAGCGGCAACACCGGCATCGGCCTGGCCTCCGTGGCGGTGCCCCGGGGCTACCGGGTGGTCATCGTCATGCCGGAGACCATGAGCATGGAGCGGCGGCAGCTCATGGCGGCCTACGGCGCGGAGCTGGTCCTCACCGAGGGGGCGAAGGGGATGGCCGGGGCCATCGAGAGGGCGGAGGCCCTGGCCCGGGAGACCCCCGGCAGCTTCCTGGCGGGGCAGTTCGTCAACCCCGCCAACCCTGCCGCCCACTACCGCACCACCGGCCCGGAGATCTGGGCGGACACCGACGGGACGGTGGACGTCTTCGTGGCCGGGGTGGGCACAGGAGGGACCATCTCCGGCGTTGGCCGGTATCTGAAGGAGAAAAATCCCGCCATCCGGGTGGTGGCGGTGGAGCCCGCCGGTTCTCCGGTTCTCAGCGGCGGCCAGGCGGGACCCCACGGCCTCCAGGGCATCGGGGCGGGCTTTGTGCCGGAGGCCCTGGACACCTCTGTGTACGAGGAGGTGATGACGGTGACGGACCAGGAGGCCATGGCCGCTGGCCGGGCCCTGGCCCGGGCGGAGGGCTTCCTGGCGGGCATCTCCTCCGGGGCGGCCCTCCACGCCGCGGCCCAGGTGGCCCGGCGGCGGGAGAACCGGGGCAAGACCATCGTGGTCCTGCTGCCGGACACCGGGGATCGGTACTTGTCCACGGACCTGTTCCGGGGGGATTGATTTCCACTAAAAAAGTTCAAAAACCGTCAAAAAGCGCCGCCGCAACCTGAGGTTGACAAAGTGCATCCGCCAGAGGATAGCCAAAGGGCCCGGGGCCTGATATCCTTGTTTCATCACAAAAAGGAGGCCGCGAGCCATGAATTTCGGTGAAACACTATTCAAACTGAGAAAAGAGAAGGGACTGAGCCAGGAGGCCCTTGCGGAGCGGCTGGGGACAACCCGGCAGGCGGTGAGCAAGTGGGAAAATGACCAGGGCTTCCCCGAGACGGAGAAGCTCCTGGCGCTCTCCAACCTCTTTGAAGTGTCGGTGGACACCCTCTTGAAGGGAGAGAACGCGGTCCCGGCGGCGGACCGGGAGCGGGGTTGGTACGTCAGCCGGGAGACAGCGAGGTGCTTCCTCGCCGGGGAGAGGCGGTGCGCCCGGTACCTGGGGCTCGCCTTTTTCTTCTGGGCCCTGGCCGGCGTCCCCTGGGTCATGCTGCCACCGGGGGGCGAGCAGCGCCCCCTGGGGATGGGGCTGTGCGTCCTGCTGGGGATCTGCGCGGCGGTGGCGGCCATGTTCTCCCAGAGGGAGGACTATGCCGTCCTGCGGCGGGAGCCCCTGCTGCTGGACCAGGCTGTGCTGAAGGAGCTGAGAGATGAGTACCGGGCTCTCCGGGGCCGGTATCTGCTGGTGGCCGCCCCCTCTGTGGTGCTGTTCGTCTCCGGGCTTCTGGCCCTGGCCGCTGCCAGCCGGGGGATGGTTCCCTGGACGGGGTACCACGCCTTGGCCTTTCTGGTGCTGGCCGCCGGGCTCTGGGGCTCCGTGTGGTCCCTGAGCGCCATGGACAGCTACGAGCTGCTGGTGGAAAACCAGCGGCACTGTGCCGGTGTGTGGTTCAAGCTCCGGCGGCGGCTCCGGGGGAAGCTGGAGTCCCTGTGATCTGCTCCGAATACGGCGAACAATGCGCCCCGGCGGAACTCTTCCGCCGGGGCGCATTGTATTGTGAAATGACAGCGGTCCCGCCCTTTGAAAAAGGCAGTCAAGACGGATCTTCCTGCAAACGCATGATGCTGACCTCGTAGGCAGTGCGCTCCTGGGGGACGCCATCCACAACTTTCGTGTACACCCGGCTCTGGACCCGGCCCTCCAGGGCCAGGGTAGACCCCACCGGCAGCTGCCCGGTGACCATGGCCACCTGGCCCCAGGCGATGCAGGGCAGGTAGTCCGCCCGGCCGTACCGGCGGTTCACCGCCAGCATCATGTCGCAGATGCACCGGCCCAAGGGCGTGCGGCGGAGGACTGGGGGCTTGCAGATGGCTCCCTTCAGCTCGATGATGTTGACGTCCTCTCCCTCTGTCTCCACCAGCAGCCGGGTAAAGGCGGAGATCACCAGGCGGCTGCCCTGGCCGCTCTTGTTGTTGAAGGACCGAAGCTGCCCCTGGATCTCAAGCCGCCGTCCTGTCAGGGGCAGCAGGTGGGAGAGCTGTTCCCCGGTGGCGATGACCTGCAGAACGTCCGCCTGGCCGGACAGCCGCCGGACAGACAGGGGGAAGCGGTAGAACCGCTGGCCGTGGTTCTCGTGGGAAAAGGCGGGCTCCGCCGCAGCCGTGCCCCGCAGCAGAAGGTCGTTGCGCGTTTCATCCATATGTATGCTCACCTCATTGGTAGTCCGGGGGACTGGCCGTGCCCCGGCTGACGGTACAGCCTATGCGGGGGAGGGGGAGAATATGTCCCACAAGTCAGGTGAGCGAAAAAGGAGACAGCGCGGTGCTGTCTCCTTTACGTGGGGGAAGGCAGCGGTTCTATCCCCGCTTTTCCCAGTATAGATTTGTCCCCAGGGTGATGAAAAACAGGAGGACCTGAACGGCGCAGAGGGTAATGGCGGCGTGGATCAGGACCGGCAGCCCCAGACAGCCGTAGAGGACCAGACTGCCCAGGCAGCCGCCCCACAGGGTGTAGGTCAAAATCCGCAGGGCCATATGTCCGGACTTCATGGCCAGATATATGTCCCGCTCGTCGGCCTGGGCCGCGATCTCCTCCGCAGCGCCCTTTTGGGAAAAGGCCAGGGAGAAGCTGACGGCGGACCAGGCAAGGGCCAGGACCCCCGCCGCCAGAAACCGGGCCTGATACCCCGCCAGCAGCAGCACGGCAAAGCACAGCAGGGCAAGGACCAGGGCGATGATGCCGACAGCCATCTGCCGGCGGCTTTTGATTCGCTTCATAGCGCGGTCCTCCTTACAGCTTCTTTTCATAGTGGAGGAAGGCCCCCATCTCCCCAAACATGGAGATCGTCACGGTGAAGAGGAAGCCCAGGCCCAGGGCGACGATGGCGTCATCCTTGGCCACGGCGCCGCTGACCAGGAAGAGGAGCCCCAAAACGAAGGAGATCCCCTGGGTCAGGCGGAAGGCCAGGCTCTTCGATTTCATGTCGATGAGCTGATTCCGCTCGTCCCGCTCCTCCAGCTTGTCCTCCCGGGACATTTTCTGGGAGAGGCTGCGGGCCAGGGACCCCGCGCCGATGAGAAACAGCAGGACGATCAGAAACACACCCTTACCGTCGAATCCCGTCATAACGCCCGCCACGATATTCAATAGGCCCAGAGCCAGAGCAAAAATACCGAAACCAAAGGTTTTCTTGTTATAGATCCTCATACTGCCGATCCTCCTGTTCCTTGTTTTCCTTCAGACAGCACAGCTCCTCCACCGTTACCCCGAAGACCACCGCCAGCCGGTAGGCCAGCATCAGGGAGGGGCTGTACTGCTCCTTCTCAATGGAGATGATGGTCCGGGCGGAGACGTGGACCAGGTCCGCCAGCTGCTGCTGGGTCAGCTTGGCCTGGGTCCGCAGCTCCTTCAGCTTGGTTTTCATCCTCCGCCTCCTGTCCGTCAATAATATGAAGCGCCCTTCATATGAAGTTGACTTCATATTACACGGCATGCCGCCGCTTGTCAAGGGAAATTGTGAAGTTTCCTTCAGATTTTTGGACAGAAAGAGCCGCCCCTGAGGATACGGTCCCCAGGGGCGGCAAAAACCGCGTATTATCGCTGGTACTCGAACTCCAAATTGTACATGCTCACCAGGTCACCATCCCGGATGCCCATGGCCTCCAGCCGGTCGAAGAGGCCGCTCTCCCGGAGCATCCGGTCGAACCACAGCCGGCTCTCGTAGTCGCCGAAGTTGGTGTTGGCGATGAGCCGCTGGAGCCAGGGGCCCTCCACCAGGTAGACCCCGTCCTCCACGGTGATGTCCAGGGGCTGGGTCATGTCCACCTTGGGGGGGCGCTTGACGTACTCCGGCTGGTACACCGCCACCGGCGGCAGCTCCCGCAGGCGGTTGGCGATGGCGAAGACCAGCTCCCGGGTACCCTGGTGGGCGGCGGCGGAGATGGTGAGAAGGGGATAGCCCAGGGCCTCCACGTGGGAGCGGAGGGCGTCCAGAAGGCTGTCGTCAGCCAGGATGTCCACCTTGTTGGCGGCCACGATCTGGGGGCGCTGGGCCAGCTCCGGGCTGTACTGCTTCAGCTCGGCATTGATGGCGTCGAAGTCCGCCACCGGGTCCCGGCCCTCGCTGCCGGACACGTCCACCACGTGGACCAGCAGGCGGCAGCGGTCGATGTGCCGCAGGAAGTCGTGGCCCAGGCCGGCCCCCTCGCTGGCCCCTTCGATGATGCCGGGGATGTCGGCCATGACGAAGCTCACCCCGTTCTCCACGTACACCACCCCCAGGTTGGGGAAGAGGGTGGTGAAGTGGTAGTTGGCGATCTTGGGCTGGGCCCGGCTGACCACGCTGAGGAGGGTGGACTTCCCCACGTTGGGGAAGCCGATGAGCCCCACGTCCGCCAGCAGCTTCAGCTCCAGCACCACGTCGAGGCTCTCCCCGGGCAGGCCGCTCTTGGCGAACCGGGGGGCCTGGCGGGTAGGCGTGGCGAAGTGGGTGTTGCCCCAGCCGCCCTTGCCGCCCCGGCAGAGGATATAGGGCTCGCTGTCGGACATGTCCTTGATGATCTCGCCGGTCTCAGCGTCCCGGACCAGGGTGCCCCGGGGGACCCGGATGGTCAGGGACTTGCCGTCCTTGCCGCTCTTGCGCTGGCCCATGCCGTCCACGCCGTTCTCCGCCACGTATTTCCGCTTGTAGCGGAAGTCCATCAGGGTGGAGAGGTTGTCGTCCACCTGGAGGATGATATTGCCGCCGTTGCCGCCGTCGCCGCCGTCGGGCCCGCCGGCGGCCACATACTTCTCCCGGTGGAAGGAGACGCAGCCGTTGCCGCCGTTGCCGGCTTTCACGGTGATCTTCGCGGTATCCACAAAAGGTGCTGCCATGGCAGGAACCTCCTTTTCGCTCAGGTTTGCTTTTCCGTTCGGGTCTCAGGTGAAGTCAAACAGGTTTAGTCCCACGTCCTCGCTGAAGCGGCGGCCCACCTGCCCGTCCCACACCTGGAGGAAGAGCTCCAGGGTGGCGCTGATGACAGCGGAGGAGAGGTGGCCGGCGTGGACCTGTCCGGTGACCGGATCGCCGATGGTGATATGGAGATGGAGATAGGGCGCCCCGTCCTTCCGGCTTACGTTCCCCACCAGGGCGGAGATCTCGAAATCCCCCTGGTAGCGCCGGGAGGAGTACTTCTTCTCTACGGTGCTGAAGATGCCGATGGTCACGTCGTTGGCGGCGCCCAGGGCGGAGACGCTGCCCAGCTGGATCCCCTCCCGGTCCACCAAAAACGTGAGCCGCTCCACGATCTCCTCGCCCGGGTCCAGGCGGACCACATAGCCCTGGGGAGACTTCCGATACTCCATAGTCTTGACCTCCTGAAATGCCTTGTCAAATCGGTTCATTTACAAAGAGAAGCCGCAAACGAGAGCCGTTTGCGACTTCCTCTACAGCGGTTTACTCAGCGGCCTCGACCACGGAGACCTGCTTGCGGTCCTTGCCCAGGCGCTCGAACTTCACTCTGCCGGACTTGAGGGCGAACAGGGTGTCGTCGCTGCCCCGGCCCACGTTCACACCGGGGTGGATGTGGGTGCCGCGCTGGCGGACCAGGATGTTGCCGGCCAGGACGAACTGACCGTCAGCCCGCTTGGGGCCCAGGCGCTTGCTCTCGGAATCACGGCCGTTCTTGGTGGAACCAACGCCCTTCTTGTGGGCGAAGAACTGAAGACCAATGTTCATCATCTCGATATGCCATCCTTTCTGTAAGATGCTTCGCGGGGGAGAGGGGGCCTTATTCGGCCTCCATGACTTCAATAAAGTCGGGGTACTCGCAGTGGAGCTGGGAGAGATAGACCATCATGCCGGTGAGGAGGGCCTGACAGGCGCTCTCGGCGCTGGGCCCCAGGGACCCGGGGAGCCGCAGGGAGATAGAGACGTCCGCCTCCCGGACCTTTACCGCGGCGCACAGGCCCATCACGTCGTTGAACGTGCACTCAATGAGCCGGACGGCGCTGGTGACGGCGGCGCAGACAATGTCCTCGCCGGCCTCGGCGTAGCCGCTGTGTCCCACGGCGTCAAAGCCGGTGATGCGGCTGCCCTCCGTGTGGAAGGTGATGGTGGTCATTCTCAGGCGTTGATCGTGGTGATCTCAACCTTAGTGTAGGGCTGACGATGGCCCTGCCGCTTGCGGTAGCCCTTCTTGGGGTTGTACTTGAAGATGCGGATCTTCTTGCCCTTGCCGTTCTTCACGGTGTTGGCCTCCACGGTGGCGCCGGCCACGGTGGGGGTGCCGATGGTGGCGTTGTCGCCGTCCAGCACAGCCAGAACCTGGTCAAAGACCACCTGATCGCCGGCCTCCACGGGCAACTTCTCGATGAACAGGGTGTCGCCCTCGGCGACCTTGTACTGCTTACCGCCGGTAACGATGATTGCGTGCATTCCTTTTGCACCTCACTTTCCTTTATTATGAAGCACTTGACCGCGCTTCTTTACGGGCGCGCTATCGTAGGCGCCGCCCGCCGTTTCAGGCGGACAGACTTGTGCCCATTCAAAGCGGCTCACCTAGTATACCAACGAAACTTCCAAATGTCAACAGGAACTTGTGAAAAAATGCCGTTTTGTCTAAGAAATTTTGATTTAGTAGGCCAGTTTTTCCGCTGTCCAGTCCCGGATCAGTTCAGCGTAGTACCGGCACTGGGCCCGGGCCAGGTCCGTGTCCAGATTTTGGTAGTTGCCGCACTCCCGGGCGCTCTTCCCGGGCATGGGACCCTCCCAGGCCGCTCCGGCGGCAAAGGCCTCCCGCAGCAGGTCCACCGCCTGGCTGTCGGTGAGCTTTCCGCTGTCAAAAAGGAAGTAGAACCCGGTCTGGCAGCCCATGGGGCCGAAGTACACCACAGCGTCCCTGTGGGGGCCATTTCGCAGTAGCGTGGCCATCACGTGCTCCACCGAGTGCATCTCCGCGTTGCTCAGAAGGTCCCCGGTGTTGGGCTTTTTGAACCGCAGGTCGAAGGTGGTCACATCCCCGTCCCGCCGGGACAGGTACAGCCCCGGCTCGAGCTTCTCGTGGTCCACCTGAAAGCTGGCGATCTTTTCCATAACAGTTCCTCCTCTGTGATTTTTCGGGGGCTCCGCCCCCGTATCCCGGGTGACTTTTCCCTCGCCGGAAAAGTCACCAAAAGGGCGCCCAGGGGGCATACCTGCCCCCTGGGGACCCCCTCATGTTGGTTTGTTTTTCGCCGCGGCTGCCGGGCCTCTTTCGTCAGTGCCTGCCGCCGCGCCGGCGGATTTTCGCCTCTGACGGAGAGGCAGGCCCTTCGGCTTCCACCTCTTGCGAGGGAGTTTTCGCTTCGCGGCTTCTCTGCGTAAATGTTGGCGCCTTGGGGCAGCTTGTTCTTCTATTTATCCCCAAAGCGAAACCTGAGCGAAACGGAGTTTCGCGAATAAAGTTCTTTTTGATACTTTTTCTTTCAAGAAAAAGTATGTAGACCGCCTTACAGGCCGTCCCGCAAGGCGCGGGCGAAGGGGAGGACGATGGTGTTGAGCTTGGCCATGGCCTGGGCGAAATTGAAGTACTCGTCCACGCTGTTGTCCTGGCAGAGGCGGTCGGAGACGGACTTGAGGGCGGTGAACTTCACCTGATTCCGCAGGCAGACCTGGGCGATGGCGCAGCCCTCCATCTCGCAGAGGGTGGGGGAGAATTCCGCCGCCACGTCGTTGGCCCGGTCCCCCTTGGTCATGAACACGTCGCCGGTAGCCACACGGCCCCGGGTGAAGGCCACGCCCAGCCCTGCGAGGATGGCCCCGGCCCGGTCCGGCTGGTCCGTGGGCAGGGCGGTGAGATTCAGCGTGGGGATCAGGCCGGGAACGCCGTCCACGGCGGAGGTGTCGATGTCGTGCTGGACGAAATCCTCCGCCAGCACCACCGTGCCGATGGCAAGGTCCCGAAAGCTCCCCGCCACTCCGGCGTTGACGATCCACTCCGGCTGACAGCGGTCAATGCACAGCTGCGCCGCCATGGCGGCGTTCACTTTTCCCACGC
>ERZ1643251.3136-NODE-3136-length-15731-cov-6.499617_pt1 | contig 15731 bp, 15 predicted proteins | sample MGYA00579261_ERZ1643251 | MGnify/ENA primary metagenome ERZ1643251 (study PRJEB29033, sample SAMEA4952267) | chicken gut metagenome | biome: Broiler Chicken; feature: Gastrointestinal Tract; material: Caecum | place: Ireland | collected 2018 | study: Broiler...
GAAGCACGGCACTTGTCAAATCCCCTACACCTGAACCATCCACAAGTCGCATACCAGCTTGAACAAAACCACAAGTTCTTATGGAGTTCTTTGACATTTCAACCTGCATACCAAGGTCAGGAAGTATGATATTTTTTGCTTCACAACCCATTGCTATCGCAAGTTCTTTATGTTGTTTTAAGTGCCTATATTCACCGTGAACTGGCATAAAGTTTTTAGGTTTTAACAACTTGTGTACTATTTTGATTTCCTCTTGGCATGCGTGACCAGAAGCATGCACATCGGCAAGTTCATCATATATCACATCTGCGCCTTTTTTGAACAAAGTATTTATAAGGCCATAGACAGATTTTTCATTGCCAGGAATTGGCGATGACGAAAGAATTATACAGTCATTTTCCCCTAGATCAATACCTTTGAATTCTCCAGATGCCATGCGAGATAATGCACTCATGGATTCACCTTGACTACCCGTTGCCATGATGAGGATTTCTTTATCGTCATATTTTGATACTTTGTCTATATCTATGATGTTCTCTTTGTTATATTTAAGTTCTCCAAGTTTGGAAGCAACTTCGCTTACATTCAACATACTTCGACCACTAAACGCAACTTTTCTTTTATATTTTTCAGCAAGATCCAAAATCTGTTGCATACGTTGAATATTTGATGCAAATGTAGCAATGAAAAGCCTATTGTTTGGATGTTTTTCAAATATGCTATCCAATACTTTGCCAACGTTGGATTCGCTCATGGAATAGCCCGGCCTACAAACATTGGTGCTTTCACATAAAAGTAAATTGACACCCCGTCTGCCGATTTCGGCCAAACGTGAAAGGTCTGTAGTTTCGCCAGTGACCGGCTCAAAATCTATTTTAAAGTCGCCAGAATGCACAATTACTCCACATGGAGTGGTTATTGCAAGTGCCAATGATCCGGCAATTGAGTGATTTACATGAATGAACTCGATTGCAAAATTACCGATCTTAAGTACCTGTTTTGGTTTTACGGCTATAAGTTTATATTTAAGCTTTGGATATTCTTTTAATTTATTCTCAATTAAACCCAAAGTAAGTCTTGACCCATAGATTGGGACATTCACATCACTTAAAACGAAAGGAATACTTCCAATATGGTCTTCATGGCCGTGCGTTATGATAAAGGCTTTTAATTTATGTTTGTTTTGAACTAGATAGGTAATATCTGGCGTGACGACATCTATACCCGGAAGATCATCATCTGGGAAACTCATTCCACAGTCAACCACGATCATCTCATCGCCATATTCTATCGCCGTCATGTTTTTTCCAATTTCGCCAACACCACCCAAAAAGGTTATTTTGACTTTTGGAGATTTGTCTTTTCCTTTCACTACGATAGGTTTCACAAAGTTAGGTTGGTTTTCAGTCTTACTTTCTACTACTTTTTTTACTTTTTTTGTGTTTTTATTGTCTTGTTTTGCAACGAGATTTTTCCCTCCAATTAGTGAATTTAACTGTTCCAATATCTTCTCGTCGCTTGTTTTTTGTTCCATATTTTCTCCTTTTATTAAATTAAAAAACTTACAAGATTCAACTTGTATTATTCTTTTGTTAAGATGCTTTTCAATAATTAAATGATATTTTTAACTTTACTAAATTTATCACACTGTTCAAGTTTGCGTGGTGTTACGATGGAGTCGAGATCGACATAATACCTGTTGCCCTGACTTTCAAAAAACATCACCATTTCAAGCATGATGATTGCCACAGACGCAAGTGGAATGAGTGCAATTAGTGAAAAAGATGTCATCAGGAAAGAGAGCAGTACAGTAAAGAAAAATATTACAAAAATACTTGAAAATACTCTTAAAAACGTTCTTGAAACTGCTTTTAGACCTTTTCTAAATGTAAAAATTGGTGAAATGTTAAATGCTACACTTGCTGGCATGAAACCAGAAAGCAGTGTTGTGAATAATGTGAGCATAAGGACAAGATATAACACTAAAATTATTGGCATAAAAATAACTATTATGCCCTCTTGATTTACTAGCGACAAAATGTAATATCCACCCACGAAAAGTATCGCCAAAAATGGCAACAAAAGCAATGTGCGAATGAGCGAATACAATGCACTTCGCCCAAGTTTGGATACAAAGTTCGCCATGAAACTACTTTTTGACAAGCTTGCCATATATGAGTACAGCCCCTCACCTGTTGGAATTGCAGAAAGTCCAAACAAAAAAGGAAGCAAAAAAAGTACAATAAAGGCAGTGTAAAATAGCATAAAAGCATTTGTGCTATACATTATCACCACAGCATCTAAAAAAGCTTCAATTACTACAAACAAACTTCTAAGTAATACGGAGATATTAACAAAAACAGTTTTTGTGGAAAAATCTATGATAAGTCTTGAAAAATCAACACTATCGAAAGCCTCAGCCCATGAAAAATATGCAGGAATCAAAAGAGCAGCACATATGAGTATTGCCACTAGTTTGTACAAAAGTAATTTCCAAAAAACTGAAAAGTTTGCAACAAACAATTTAAGCGAGTTTTTGAATATCATTAACACTCCATATTAACAAAAAAACTTGAATTAGTATGAGTATTATATAGCATTGTAAAAAAAATATCAAGTGTTTTTATATTATTGATTAGTTTTTAACTTTTAATATTTTTTTTAATTTTTTTCTGAAACATTTTTATCAATCCTCAAAACTTTACCCTCTACAGTTTGATTTTTTACGCAGACTTCAACAACATCACCTACTTTTAAAGATGATATATCTGAAATGAAAAAGAAAACACCAAGCTTAGTTTCAACCTTTGCATAATCATAAATGTTATATTCTTTTGCCACACCACCTGATAGGGAATGGATCATTTTTACTCCTTATTTATGATTATGATAAAAGCAAATAATTCATTTGTCAAATTAAAAAATCGAGAGAAATATTTCTCTCGATCTAGATTTTATGTTGGACATCAACTTTGTTTTGCTTTGTCCTCTTGTGATGTTTGTGTGTCCTCTTGTGGTTTTTGTTCAATTTCTATTGTTTCGTCACTGGAATTTTGTTGCTCCTGTTTCGAGGTTTTTGGCGCACACACAAAACCAAGTGCCACCAAAACCCCACAGATAGACATTATTATATCTTCCACAAGTTTATTATCAATTGTAAACCCAAAACATTTCGCAATTACGTTACACAACATCACTACTGCTGCACTTAGTCCTGTCCAAAAACTATAAGTCTTTATTTTTTCCTTAAATGTTTTCATTAGACTTTTTCCCCCTTTTTAGTACCACTGCTTGCTTAATTTCGTCGACATCTTCTTTTACCTTTTCAACTGTCACCAGTCTTGAAGATAGCACATCAATTGTCTTTTGGTATTTCTTTTCACGTTGACGTGAATCTTTTAGTTCATATACCAGCAATGCAACGAACAAACAAGCAAATATGCCGTTTGTCAATGCAACACTGAATACTTCGTCCCACATGACTATTCTCTATCGTTGATTAAAACTTTCAACCTGTTGAAATATTTTGGACCAAGCTCACTAGAGTATGTTTTGTTTGTTTCAAGTTCACTTAAAGCATCCTCTTTGGATAGAGTTGAAAGATAGGCTAGTGCTATGTTGTACTTTTCGCTTTGTTTAAGATCAAGCAATGCATCTTCACCGTATTTTTCTATGAATTCTGCCCTGTCTAGGGTATCTTGATTGCGTTGTTGTTCATACTCTGCTTCTTTTTCAGCAATTTTGTTGTTATATTCAATAACTTTTTGCTCTTGCTCCAAAAGCTCGGCGTTAATCTCGTCTATTTTGGTTGAAAGTTCAACTGCATAGGAAATATCAAAAGCATTGAGTGCACTTTGACGCTGCTCAGACAAAAGCTCCTTTTGATTGTTCAAACTTTCAACTTTAGTTGAAATCTCTTCGTTAATTTTATTAATTTCGTCAATCATACCTTGATCGAATGCATCCAAAATATTTATGACAATTGAAGACCTTGCAAGTCCTCTTTTTGTCGCATCATTTGACGCATCTTGCTTTAGTTGAGAATACAAATCCTTAGTTTCTTCCTTTTGCTTGTTGGCAGAAGATTGCGCATCTTCTATTTGGCTTTGAAGATAAGCACTTTTTTCTTTATATTCTTTGTCGATATTTTCAAGCGATGTGTTTTTATAATTTTCCAAGCTGTTTTGAGCTTGTTTTTGAATTTCTTCATCGCTTGGTTTTGTGAAAGTTTGCTTTTCAAAGGTTACACTGTCTGTTGTCAAGTTGTATTTGTCGTCAATTTTTTTGAAATCATCAAGCATATTTGAATAATCTTGAGTTTTTTGGGTTACTTTGTCTGTATCATCTTTGGAAAAGGTATAAGAATACATTTTTTACACTCCTATTTTTATAATAATTTTTACGCTTAGTTATTTTATTGAAATATCTCAAAAGGTTTTCATCCATCATGATGTTACTCCCATGGTAATGTATGGACAAGATATATCCGTGTCACTATCTTGAGAAATAAAGGACACCTCTACTTGTTCACCAAAGACGTTGGCTTTGATGCGCTGAGTAATGTTACTGCCTTTTAACGAAAATATTTTGGTCTTGTTCTCCGTTGCAATCTTAACGTAGCAAGGTGACTTGGTTTTTACAAACACCTCTTTTATTCGTTTTACCTGTGTAGGATATCCCAAATTACTCTTTGGGGATACCCAGCACTTTTTTAGTGGTGTACCAAAAAATTTTCCATCAGTTGTCATTTGAGCAATGTCCTTTTCATGTTCTCCATGAAAACATGCTATGAGTTTGCATATCACTCCATCATCAATAACTAGCATATCGCAGATATCAATGCCTCTCGTGATGCTGATATCTCCGGTTTTTAAATCTAGTTCAATTATTGCATTGTTCACATACCCACCCGAGTAATTTTCACAACCAATTTTCTCACCATCATTGAAGTTTAGTTTTAGCGCTAGGTAATACTTACCATTATGATAGATTGAAGCACACTGCTCATTTTTGATGCCTTCAAACAATGTCTCTATGCCAAGAGTGACCTTTGATGTCGTAGAGCCATTGAAAGAATATAGTCCGTCGCGTGTCAAAAGCATGATGATGTCTCCACATACACACACGGAATTGGCATATATTTTTGAACTTGAAGCAAAAAGTTGGGATACGGAAAATGAAGTTTGGTCGCCATATGCTGACACTCTTGCCACTCCAAATTCACGAAATACATACACATAGTCATTAAAGGAGACAACCTTAAGTAAACGACCCCTATCATCTTGCATATCAATAAATCCACCTTCGTCTAAGCTGACGTTAAAGTTTGTTGGGTCCAAATTGGCAGAGAAGCTCAATCTATTGCGCTCGCCGTTTTCTATTATTGCAAAAAGTCGTTCATAATGAAGACACATGGAGACGATACAGGGGCCATCTTCTATTCTTTGTGCCATTTCATTGGAATTATATTTCCACATACCGTCAGTTGGAGAAGAAAAGATCATATAATCTTTGCCATCCAAACGATAGTTGACGGCATTTGGAATACTGGTGTTGTATATCACACTAGGTATAATAAATGTGTACATACTTTGACCATAAAGTGGGATCCAACGAATTTCTCCACGATTGTAATAAAGAATTTTATACTCGGCAACATTTTCCTCTTGGTCAAAATCTCTGTAAAGCCAAAGACGTTCCACTTTTTGGCTAGTTTCCATAATGACTTGTCTTTCATTTTGTGGATCATCCATATTTTTTGGAAGAGTCAACGGCTCAAACCCGATGCCATCTTTAAGTGCTCCATTGACAATTCGATAATTGAAACAGCTTTTGGCATATTTGTAGGGCAAAATTCCCTCATCTATCTCACTATTCATGCCACTCGCAAATGAACTAAATGTGATTTTATACTCCGTGACATTCTTTTTAAGCAATGCTTTGTAGTAAAACATCACAGCCACCTCCGTTTTGGCATAACTACGTTGTGTTTTTTTGAAGAAATAGAAAGCAGTGAATTTTTGTATCTTGACTCCCAAATCTGCGCATCATCAAAAAGTGAACTAATAAAGGAGTACTCCATAGCGGTGCCATATGCAAAAACTCTGTCTGGGATTTTAACACAAAATTCATCCACATTGCCTTCCAAAGTGCAAGCACTTGCAAACACTGTATATACAACTGTTGCGTTAGTAACATTGGCTTTGATATGACTGTCAAAAATACGAAACTTTACGTTATTTCCAAATTGATCTTTTAGACTGCAAATTTGAAATAGGTCTTTGTCTATTTCGCTTAAAAGAAGTTTACCATCGCTAAATGTAACTTCCTTTTCGTGATAAATTGGTAAATATTCCGTTGAAATTTCACTTACTACCAAATTCAAACATCTAAGCAAAATATCGAGTTCTTTTGTTTGTTCATCTGTTAGCGTGTCCTCACTTTCTGTGAAGTAGGAACATTCAAGAAGTTCTTCTTTTCCCAAAAATGTTGCAACTAATTTTAATATTTGTTTTGTAGACATATTTCCTCCATTGTTTTGATGCTTTGATTCTCAAGCTTTTTATTTTCCTCATCAATTTCTTTTAATAATTGCCTTAAATTTTCTCTACGAGTTTTTTTAGTGAGATCAATTAACCTTTCATCAAGTCCTTCAAAAGGACTCGTCAAACAATAACTACATCCCACTTGTGCACTTGAATGAACTTCATATTTACCCTTTAACACATTGAAAACAAGATAATAACTTTGGTCAATTTCTTTTAATCTTTGACTTACAAAGTAAGGGTCAGTTTTTATTTCAATGTACATTTTTGCTCCTTTTATTTAAGTTTAAGGCAGACCAATATCTCTTGGTCTGCCTTTACCTAAATTTTATGAAAGATTGTCTGAAGACGAATTAGATGTGCCATTTGATGTTATTGCAGTGATTCCTGTTATTTTTGCCTGACCATTTGGTCTGTCGCAAACAAGTTCTGCATATTTCACCAAAGTTGCACTATACGTTGGATAACCTGCGTTTTGTTTTAGGACTTTACCATCTTCGCCCTCAAGCCATTTCCAATCACATAGTTGATGCAATGTGAAATCATCGGTATTGAGTAAGTACATAGCATCATCCTCAACAAATCTGTCAGCCACAAGTGGAATACCATTGTAGGTGATAGCTTTGTATCCACCTTGAAGTTCCATGACATCAATATTTCTCCTGTAAGCACCAAGATATTCTTGATACATTCTTCTCACTTTGCTTGAACAAGCTATGTAGTTTACATTTGAACCTGTTACTTCCTCTAGGTAGTCAATTGCGGTTTGAATTAAACTATCATTGATTTGTCCAGCATTTGTCTTTGTGTAAGGAACAAGCCATGGATAGTCACTGCGACTTACACCATATAATGTGTCACTATCTGAGAATATCTTTCCAAGTCCTGAAATTTCATATCCTTTGCTGTTTTGAACATAAAGTTTGTAATCTTTTGCAAAAGTTTGTGTGTAAGATGTAACGTGAATCTTTTTGTTGATTCTGTCAACATATTTGATTCTAAGTCCACCAGCAGATTTTGTTTCGCCGTTATAGACATCAATTACCATACCTTCAATAAGATTACGAACGCTATCCAAAGTGATTATTGTCTTGGTTGTTGAGTCAACACTTTCAATTGTTGCCAACAGACCTGTACCATCACCATAGAGCATTCTTCCAAAGTTGAAGCTTGATGCTTTGATCAAACCTTCCATTTCATCGTTAAGTAAGTTCACAAACGCACCAACATTGTTTTGTGAGGCGCGTATTGCTTTATCGCTTAGTTCAATTTTTCCATAGAGGTTTTTAAGGTCAGAAACAAACTGTACATAGTTATTGCCCGCCGCTGTTGGAAGAGCATCTGTTTCAGCTCCAGCACCAATACCACCATTTATGCCAAATGGAGCGAGTTTGCGTACCTCTTTACCCCAAACGTCTTTGGTGCTTTGTTTAATTTTACCAAGAAGTGGATTTGCATTGATATTTAACTGATTTGCCACCACTCCAAGATATACTGTTTTAAGTGCATTTTCTGCACTTTGAAGTGTTACCATTTTTTTCTCCTTTTTGTTATTTTAATAGTTGTTCCACCAAATACTTTGCTTCACTGAGATTATTCGCCACCTTTTGCGTTGGAAATGTATATTTCCCTGTGTGTGAAGTCTGAATTGGTGGTAATTTATTTCTTTCAAGATCTGCTATGTAATTTGAAAGAACTTTTTGTCTTATTTGCTCATTAGATAACACATAATCCTCAATAAATTTGTCGTCATTTACAAGTTGTTCCACCGGACGATACTTTTTGGATATTATCTCAGCCCATGCCAAATTTAATGCATTTTCACCATTGTAAATAGACGGATTTTCAAGAATCTTTTGTGAAATTTCACTTGCAAATGGTTTTGCCTCACTGTGCGATGCAAGAAAGTCGCTCACCTTTTGTTGCCAATCTTTATCTTTGTACACTGGCTGTGGGGGTAAATTTTCTTTTTCGTACTGTGCAAGCTTTTGACACTTACGAGTAAACTCCGCCTGCAAATTGTTATAGGCTTCAAGTAAACTCTCTGCATCTTTAAATTTTCCTATTGAGGAGCCTTGCTCTATTGGGGCTTCCTGATTGTCTGTGACATCATCTTGCCCCATAGGCAAAGGTTGTTCCTCTAAATTTTGTTGTTCCATATGCTACTCCTTTATTGCTTGGACATATCTTGTTCCATTACTTTCATTTGTTTGTGCAAACGTATGTGCTTTAAAAATATTTCTTCAAGACTGTTATCCTGTTCAATTAAGTTTTTGTATTCATTACTAAGCATGTAAGTTATGTGTTCTGTGATGTGTAGTTCATGATTATCTATCTCACACACTTTAAGTTCTTTGCCTTTGGCAAGTTCAAGATTTTCGTTGGCGGCTTTTTTTGTGTGAAGTTCATTTATATCCTGTGCATTTTCCCAAATTCCAAAGCCAAGAAGATCAAGTGCTTTAAGCCTCATTCGATTTGATAGTTTCCCACTTTCATCAGACAGTAGTCCAGCTTCCAAAAGATCAAAAACCATACTACGCCTTTGAGCCAAGCTCTCACTGATTTCGGTATCAGTTTCAAACACTATGTCTTCACTTGAAATATCACTTGCCATAAAGCGTACAACTTCCACTTCTCCGTTGTCACCCATGACTTTAAAAAGTCTTGGCAGTGTTGCAAACTGCTTGTAAAGGCGCAAAATGTGACCACCAAGTTCGCGGATACAACCTTTTATTCTGTCAGTTGTTGGTGAAAGCCTAGACTCATCTTGCTCAATTAAAAGTTGGAGTGCAACACCACTAAGTGATGTGTAAGCTGTTGAATTATTTAAAATGTCCGACACACCAGAAATGACCATAAATTCACTAAGCAAAGCTTCTTCTTCACGGTCAAAATCTGTTGGAACGTTGTTTGTTGCCATGTACCTCGGAGCACTTGATCCTTGCCTGTAGACTAAGATTTTACCTGGTGAAAGCCCCTCTTCCTCCAAGTTATCAAGATCAACAGAGCCATCTTCCACCGTTAGTACACCCATAGAAACACGATTTAAAAACTCATGTTTTCTATTTTTCACTGCGTTGTAAGCTCTTTGTACTGGTATGAGCCTATCTACAATACCTGTGCCCCAAAAACATCCCGTTTGTTCCAATGATTCTTGTTTTATAAATGGAAAACCTCTTTCACCATTAGGTTTGTTTACAAAAGGGAGTTCTCCATCGTATACAAGTGTTTCACCTGCAACGATAATAAACCGACCATTTGGATATTCTGCTGTTGGTTTGATGTATTTTTCTATAACAAGTGCGTGATTTTGTTTTACTCCACTTATGACCTTACTTGAAAGAGTGATGTACCCAAGTCCACCAATACCAACGGAGGTGTTATCTAGAGAAAATACATTGATGTCCTCTCCTTTAACATCCACGTTGTATATTCTTTTTATTTCATCAACATGATAAGCTTTGGCATGAATAATGCTTTGACAATCATCAAGCTTTTGTGTGCACGTATTGTCTGGATAAATTTCAAAGGGACTAAGTACAGATATTTCAACATCTCCTAGATTAATACTACTACCATCCTTTGTTGCAATCTTGTCACCTTTTGAAGAGTTCCAAGTGATTTTATAAAAACTCGTGCCTGTCACCTCACTCCATCTCGTGGCTTCGTTAATTAGATTGGACATGTCATATCTTGAATAAATTGAATTTAAAATCTTTTTGCAAAGTTTGGCCGTTTTGATATCGTTGTCATCAGTACTTGACGGCATCACAGCCATGGTTGGCCTGACTTTTTGGAGCTTGGCAAGTCTTATGTCAAGTGTAGGAGCAATGTGATTGTACACCTCGCGCTCTTGCCAAAAATACTGTTTTTCGTATTCTTCAACTTCTCCGGCAAAACCTATTTGGCAATATTGGTTACCCATCAAAAAATTCATACACAGTTGCCAATTAGCTTCAAATGATTTCCTTTCATTTTGGCGTTTTTTAAAATCTTCTAAGATCTCGCTGACCAATGCTTCATTATCCATTTTTCACCTCAATTTTTTTTTGTTTTTTAAAAGGTGGTGTAATGGCCTTTGGAACATTTACTTTACCCAATACTTCGTATATATTTTTTGAACAATTTTTGCATAAATTTAATACATTTTTTTCATTAGAAAAAATACAATAATCTGCCAAATTTTTGCAACCTTGGACATCACATTTTGTTTTTATTAAGCAATTTTTAATTTCCATTTTTTCCCTCTTTTTTTAATAATTTTATTAATTTATTTTTTTCTTTTTCAAGCTGTGCTTCGGACATGTTTTCATAAATATTTACATTTTTATTAAACTCCTCCAAAAGTATTTTTGCAGCTGGAATATCTGGTTGAAAATGTTTTTTTGTAACTTTCTTTTTTGTAAGTTTAACCTCACCTTCTTCGTCAACCACATATTCTTCCACGACTTCGTCATGGTCGTATCCAAGTGCTTTTTGTAAAAGTGCACTTTCAATTTTTTCTAAAGAGGGCACCTTCGATTTTTTCATTTTTGCCCCTTCAAATAATAATACAAAAAAAGCCAAACAAAATTATTTGACTTTTTTCATTTTCATATTAGATTTTAATTTATTTGTTTTCCAGTTTTTGTGACATTTTTTTATCAATACCACATATTTTTATAGGAATTATCCTTACGCTTTTTTACTATTAAAAATACAACCAAACCAATAATAGCAATTCCAGCGACACTTCCCCCAATAATCCACCAAATATACCCCAAGCCAGACACAGGATTTGTGTCTTTTGAAAAGTTGGCAACGACTTGCATACTTTCTTCCTCACCAACACTTAAAGAAAACGACAATTCATTGGACAAAGTACCGCCATCTGGGCGATACCAAGAGCCAAATTCATAGTCAGCTGGAAGAACAACTTCCACAGCAATTGTGCTGTTCATAGCCTGCTTGTAGGTTATGGTACCATCTTCATTGGGTTCAATCAACATTCCATTAATATAAATGCTGGAAATATTGTCTTGAGTCATGTTATCATTTATGGCAAAACTAAAAGTTATGTCACAAACTTGTTTTGTAAATGTTGCAAACACATTAATAGGTTGATTAACATCAAGTTCAACAGAACTAAAAATTCCATCTTGTGTAAATAGATTTTCATTGAATGCTATTGAAAGTGTTTCTGTATTGCTAACATAATTTTCTTCAGACAATGAAGTTTTCCACCCTGCAAAACCAAAATCACTAGATGCCTTGGCGATATAGCCAAGGGTTTCGCCGTAAGAAATTTTATCCTCTATCATTTCATTCTCAATACTCGCCACTGCTGACGATCTTCGCACACTACCATGTGTTATGTCCTCTGTAGAAATTACAATATCATAGTCAATACTATTTACAACAAAAGAGTATACTCCAGCATCTGCAGCAGTGCAATTTAAAATTTGATAAACAGAAACAGTGCCATTTTGAGTTGTGTACACGCCCCATAATATCCTTGAATTATCTAGACTATACCAAGTGCCAGCATTGTTATTAACAGTCCCTTGTGTGGCAGTAACAACATGTTGACCCAAAGTATAAGTGGTCACATCTTCAGACTGCTCTGTAATCACTTCAGGATCATTTATAATGTTTAGAACATCATCATTTGAAAAGATTGCAGTGTTGTCTTTTCGAAGTCCTACTATTTCAAAAAACTTGTTCATCAATGAATTGGTATTAACAAAACCACCAACCATTATATCTCCACCATAAAGAAAAGATGATTGACTTGTTACAAAAGTAATCACATCAACATTTGGTCGTTGCATTATACTTGAAAATGATCTATCTTCATCAAGTGTAAAACTAAAAGTTGAGAAATGCTGAAGAGTTGGCAATGAATTGTTGTCACCAATCTGCCATATGCTACCGAAATCCCACGAGTGTCTACCATCAAATGGATAGCTTGTGTAAAAACTTAACAAATAAGGTTGTCTGGAATCTACCACCTCAATGTTCGCATTTGCAACATCATATGTGATGTTTCCCTCACTGTATGCCTGTTCAAGCTCTGATTGATTGCCAATACAATCTCCTTGAATGGTTGTATACAAATAATCTATTGAATTAGCATAAACTGTATCACCAGGGTAAACTATTTCACCAATCAATCCCAAGATTTCAGGAGAAGCAGAATCACAAGAAACAACGACATTTTTAATTTCACTTTTGGCTCCACATACAATTCCGTATGCACCCCCAAAACATAAATTATTCCCTTCACTTTGTGATGCTAGCTTTACTATTAGGTTATAACTTTGACTGTTGTCAAAATAACCCACGGCACCACCTATGTATTTTGTTTTGCTTGAACCACTTTCCATAACCGAAAAAGAAGTTGTGCTGGCACAGTTGTTTAACCTTGTTCCACTCTGTGCATGACCTAGTATTCCTCCAGCATAGACCAAACTTGGAGAGGAAATAGTCACTGTGGATTGCACAGAAATATTTTGAAAAGACGAATTTTGAGAGTTTGCAACCAAAGCACCCACTTTTGAAATTGCTGTATCTGTGCTGGAGTTTATGCTTATATTTACACCCAACAGCTGCAAGTCATGTATCTGTGCAGCATTTGTGTTTTCAAAAAAACCAACATTTCCGTCCGTTTGAGATATGTTAAAATTGCTAATGGTATGTCCATCGCCGTCCAATATACCTGTAAAATTAGAAATTGGTGTCCAATCTGCACCTTGAAGATCTATATCATTTGTCAATCTGTAACTTAGGTCAGGCTGTGCACGAAGGCGCACCAAATCTGAGGCCTGATTGATTTCTATAAAATCATCAGCATACACACTCGCCAAACTGTTTGGCAAAAGAAAAATCGCGAACACAAATATTAAAAACAAATAAACTAATTTTTTCAAAATAATTCTCCAAATTACTTTTCTGTTGCAATTTATTATGTATATTTCAATATAAATATATCACATAAAATAATTTTTACAAATCAATTTAAAGTAATTTGTTAAACTATTAAAAACTCAAATTAAATTATTTATTCTTGAATTTTTTATTTTTTTTATCAACCTTTCTTTATCTTTTTGAATAAGGGATTTTGGTTGCTTTGGTGCGATGTTTTCGGGACGAGACATGATATAATATCTTAATTCATCTAAACTATGATCATCTTTTTTAATAGGGGCATCACTATTTCCCCAAAAATATGATTTTAGTTCTCTTATAAGATTTACGCATGTTTTGAAAATAAATAGTTTACTTTCGCCATTTGCATTCTTCAAATAAGTTTTTACCCTCTGAATTCCACTGAATAAATCCTTGTTTACATTTGGATTGACGAGTATATCATAGTCATAAAATAATTCACTTACACTTTTTACACTTGCAAGTGTGCGCTGATTCGCTGCACTATCAATAAGTGCACATATCTTGCCATTTTGTGTGTGCCAATTAAGTTTATTACATATTTCCCAAATCATTTTTGCATGATATTCTATCCCCTTTTTCGCTTCAAAATGTTCTGCTATAACATATATATTGTTATCATAATCAACTGCATACCAATGTGCAGATAACGGATTGTTGAGACCTGGATCTATGGATATATTATCATACCACTCACGTGGCACATTGAATGGTTCTATGACATTAATATTTTCATCAAATTCTGGATACACCATGCCAGAACTCGCCGTAAATTTACCATATCTTCTTGCCTCAAGTTCATCACTCGACATGCTTGAAGATAAACTTTTGATTTCATCCAACGAAAGGTACGGATTATCAAGCCATTCCATCTGTTCGTACCAAACCTCGTTGTCGTTGTTCTTGTTCAAATATATTTCATCGTACACCCACGAAAGCCCTTTAAGAGGTGTCATAGTGCCAAAAATCTCACCTTGTTTATCAAGTACTCTCATCCTGCATTCAATGTAGATATCGTGTGGTGGCTCTTCATCAAACCAAACAAAGTCCAGGCTCGTACCTTGAAATTTTTCTCTGCCTTGGTCACAACTTTTAAATCCAATTCTACTCACACCACCGAAAACATTTTTTACCAAAATATAATCGATTACACCACCAAGTGCATTATCTTTTCTTCCGCTTAACATGACAATGTCCTCTATCCAAGATCTGTTCAAATAGGAAAGTATTTTTGCTTGTGCAACATCCCGTTGAACCTGCGTTGACAGTGAAACCACCCATGCACTTATGTTTGGTTTGTTCTGCCTGAAAGGATGTATTCCCCGGGCCAACCAAACTGTTTCCACTGCACCACACTCAGTTTTCCCACTTCTATTACCTCCAAACACCCATCTATTCCGTTTTGGACATTTATGAAACTGGATTTGTTTTTTGTGCACGATATTTCCACTATTATAATTTTTCAATTTCTCATTTGGTTGACGTTTTTCTAATTCTTCATCTATCTTGTATATCTCATTTAAAATTTCTGTCTGCGTCATGGTATCTCCTTAAAATAGACATAATTTGTCAAATTTGCTAAAGCATGTACAATAATTTCAAGTTATAATAAAAAAGATGAAAAAATTCACCTTTTTTTGTTTGTTATTCCTAATACTGTTTGGTTCCACATATAGTTATGGATCTATTGTTTTTGCAGATAATACGTATTACGGCCGTGCACTTGCCTCTGGAATATACCTATATTCCTCCCCAGAAATCACCCAAGATAAACAAAATAGATTATTTGAAATTCCGCCTACATACTTTGTTTTTCTACTGGGCGATGAAAATGATTTATTTTATCGGGCTCAATACAATGGCATTTATGGGTTTGTTCTTAAAAACGAAATGTCCTGCGTTGCCGGTTCACCAAACACACCATTTGTGACCAATGCCACATTTCGCGTGTTTACACCAAGTGGAGCAAACCTAAGAAGTACACCAAGCCAAATTCAAGGAACAACCAACCTAGTGACCTCAGTACCATTCATGGAAACAAATCTTATGTACTATGGAACTTGTGAAGGCGAAGAAGCAATTCCATACAAAGGAAATATTTGGTATTATTGCAAGTATGTCAAACAAGAACAAGAATACTATGGCTACGTCTATGCTCCACTTTGCGATATGCTCACACAATTTCCACAAAACACAGAACAATTTGAATATGTCACACCAAACTTTACAGTGCCTGCGGGTGAACAAACTGGTTCAAAC
>ERZ1643251.3137-NODE-3137-length-15730-cov-6.408421_pt1 | contig 15730 bp, 13 predicted proteins | sample MGYA00579261_ERZ1643251 | MGnify/ENA primary metagenome ERZ1643251 (study PRJEB29033, sample SAMEA4952267) | chicken gut metagenome | biome: Broiler Chicken; feature: Gastrointestinal Tract; material: Caecum | place: Ireland | collected 2018 | study: Broiler...
AGAACAAGGAATAGAAAGTGGTAGTTTATCCATGACTTTCACATCTACTTCACAGCGTTTCAAAAAATTTTCTAAATAATTTAATTGTTTTAACTCTTTTTCATCTCTTCCAAATACATAAGAATCAACTTCCATAAAATCACAATTAATTTTCTCTTTTTTTACAATATCTTTTAGCAATTTACAAGCATCTCTTTGCGCATTGAGATACGAACGTGCCGTCTTGAAATCATACATCTTCTCAATTTTCTCATAAATATTATCTTGTAAATACGTAATTTTACCTGTTGTATTAGCAGTTACACCAAATCCAATACGACCTTTATCAATCAAAAGGATCTCTTTTTTCGTCTCAGATAATTGGTAAAGAGCAGTCATTCCGGCAATACCTCCACCAATAATTAAAATATCAACTTTTTCATCTATCTTTTCTTGTTTTGTAAAAGATAATGCATCAATTCCTTCTTTCCAAATTGTTTTATGATTCATAAATTCCACCCTTATTAGTATGACAAGATAAACGTATTTTATGTAAAAGAAAAACAGAGATGACTCTGTTATAAATTTTCTAATTTGTCTTCACTTCTTATTGATTCTGATAACCTACATATATTTAACAAACATATTATAAAAAATACATCTCTATACTTTTATAAACCAAGTTTTTGAATAATATTATTTCTAACTTCCATCGATGTTTTTTCATTATTTTCGTCATTTGTAATTATTATTCCATCTCCTGTATAAGCATGTTCTCCATGAAGTAAAATATCAAGTGCCATTTTATTTAAATCTATATTAATAAAATCTTTTAAATCATTTTTAGAAATCCATTTTACAACATGTTTAGCATTCTCTTCTTCAGTGATCATTTCATGTTTATCACTAGTTAAATGTCCATACACAAAATTAAGATACGCATAACGATTAACTTCTTTATAACCGGCATAGAAATGATTAATGACAACAAAATTACTTACAAAATCAATTTCTACATTTTGATATCCAGTTTCTTCATAAACTTCACGAATACAAGCTTCCTCTGGAGTTTCATTTGCTTCTATACCTCCCATAACAAAACTTTTACAATTTCTTCCCTTTGCATCTTCGCATAAATATTGATCATCTTGATGATGTTTTATAACACCAACAACACTATATCTTCGTTGTGTTTCTTTATCTTCTCTTGGTTTTTCTTCTCCTTTACCATAGAAATATGGTGCAACAACCTGCTTAATTGGTAAATGGTGTTCTTTTGCATAAATATAATCTTTTTCAATATGTGCTGGAATAAAAAATCTCGTGGTACCACCTTCTTGTACCATAATTTTCAACTTTTCATGAGTTACAGGATTTAATGCATAACCATCTACTTGTTCATTAACAATCAATGCCGTTGCTCCATATACTAATTCAGGTTTTTCAATTTCTACTTCTACTAATTTGCCATTACTTAATGTAACATTCATTTTGTATTTCATATTCTTCCTCCTTAATATGTCGCAATTTTAAAGAGATGACTTTTATCAAACTGGATATTATTACTATCTTTAGCTTTTATTTTATCATAAATATCCCAATAAGTAACTGTGATCATATCTTTATTTTTAAAACCTAATTGTTTTGACAATTTTTTTATTTCTTTATCTTCTCCTTTTATTTCTAAATAAATTCCAAATGGGAGCTCATCAATAGATATTTCTATGTGATTCCATTTAAAATACAATCGATATTTTTCCATAATAACTTTATTTGTAAACCCCATACGTGATAATATATATTCCATTTTTTCAATATTCTCAATTTCTACTTCTGTGGTATATCTTTCTAACAAAGCATTATCATTCTCATCTGTTTTTTCCTTCAACGTAAGTACATTACGTAGACCACTTTTTGTTCTAATAAATATTCCTTGATCAAATAAACAATGATCATCAGTATCATAGCGTATGGTTTTCTCAAAAAAACCACCAATAAAAACAGCTTCTAAATCAATCAATTTCTTTGATATTATATCAAAATCTTTAATTTGAAACTTTACTTGTTTTTGAATTGTCTTTATCATCTTTCATCATTTCCTTACATGAATTAATATATATATGTTCAAAAAATTTAGAATCTTCCAAGTCTAATTCATCTGTTTTATAAACCCTGTTAATTAACAAAACATAATCTAATATGTTAATAACACTTTTACTTTTAGGATAAATTCCTAAAACGATTGGAATTCCACCCATTTTTTCTATCACTTTTTTGATGTATAATAATGTTTTTCCAGAATATACACTATCTAAAATTAATATTCGTCGACCACGTATCTCTTTATCATACAATTTATGAATATTAGGTTTACTTTGATCAATATGTACTTCCCAAAACATAACCTTTTGATAATTATTCTTATTTATAAATAGATTGATAAATTTATAACAACCATACGGAATAAATAACATAATATCATATTCTAAATTTTCTAATATACTCGTATCTATTTGATAATGTTCGAAAGGAATATTTACTGACCTTACTATAGAATTTTTCTTCATTAATGTTTCATAAAAACCTACAATTTTTGGATCATTTTCTTTTTTTCTCATATACATTTTATTTGTCGAAATTTTTCTTTTACTCAAAAGATAAGCATCTTCATAATCTTCTTGATTCATAAATTCAACTAACATGTCTTTTTTCAAACGATATAAACGCTGATCTACTCCTTCTATTTTAATTTCTGCTTCCAAAATGGGACTATATGACACATGAAAAGAGAAATTTTTATAATACAGTTCATTGTTCTTTAATACATGGTAAATATAATCTTCCAACTTATTTTTTTCTTTTAATTTTCTTAAAAATGTAAAATATGCTAAATTTAGAATAATATTTTTATATTGTTCTATCTTTTTACATTCTGTAATATCACAAATAGTAACAGAAGGCGGTACTATTCGATATCCACCATTACATATATTAAACTTCCAGCCTATTTTTTTTAACTCGTAAAGTTCATCTAAACTTTCCGTATAATAAACAACACCAGATCTTGAATATTCAACAAATTTAATATTATTTTGAAAAATCAGTTGAGCATCGATCTTCATATAACTCATTTATTATACTAGATCTACTACTTAAAGAACAAAATATAGGCTTAAAATGATACTTTAAGTAGATATCTACCAGTTGATTAGAAAAATCCAAAACATCTTCAAAATCTGGAGATGGTCTATGCTGAAATGGTGTATTATTTTTTGGCTGAAAAATACTATAATCAGCTACAATTCCTTTGTCAGCTAATCGTTTAATTTCCTCCAACATTTGTTCTTTATCTTGTAATCCAAATACAAAATTACTTCTGACATTTCCAAAACCAAAGACAGATACTGCTTCAATCAATTTGCCAACAAATAAATCATACTTCATTTTCCCAGGGCACGTATCTTCAAAAAGTTCTTTATTTGCAATTTCTAAATTATATTGAACCTGTTTGATTCCCAGTCTTTTTATTCTTTTTAATCGTTCTAATGTATCATGGGGAGCAATATTTAGATAAGAATCAAATTCGTTTAAATCCAAATAACTTGACATTGACTGTAAAGTATCTTCAGCAACATTCCACACATCTTTCGCCGTTGGTAAATTACCTGCCATAAAAAATAAATGTTTGTGCGGAAACGATTGATGATCTAATAGCTGAGTAATAGAATATTTAATTCCCTTCAAATAACTTTCTTTGGAAATATTCCACCATGCATTAATATCATTATGATATTTTCTTAAATTATTTACGGTGGGTTTAATGATCTGTTCTGTTTTTTGCTTTGGGTGTAAATCACAAAACTTACAAGCTTTCCCACAGTTCCAATTATAGCAACCTTCAAAGAATAAAATAGAAAGACGATCAATTCCTACTACATCTATATAGTCGCCAATTGTACTATTTATTCCATTTATACATTCATCAACTTTTTTTTCTAAAATTTCATAATGAGGAACTAAAGATACTGTGATATCTATTTTTTGATTATTTTTATATAATTGAAAACAATCTTCTTCTAAACGTATTTCAATAGAGGATTTTTCATTGTATCGTAATTTACAAATACTCTGACGATTCCCACTTGTTAATAGAATTTCAGAGGGTAATATATTCTTTTCACATGCTAAATCATATACTGCATTTTTTACAATTGTAGGCTTTACTTTTATACGTTTTGTTTTAAAATGATTTACATTGGGATATGTAGTAAATAAATCGATGGGTTTAAAAAAAACTCCTTCTCTTAATAAATCAATTTTTGTTTCTGTTATAACTGAACGCTTTTGCATATACTTTTTCCTTTCTATTTACAAAATCTAAATATTGTTGACTAATAATCTCTTCTACTTCGGATATTGATAAATGAGTAGTATCCAAATACAAATCATAATGCTTTGGATCTGCAATATCTACTTGATATACATCTAAAAATCGTATTCTTGATTTTTCAAACCTTGTATAAACACCTTCTAAAGCTTTCTGATAATTTTCATAATGTTCAGAATTTCTGTCTTGATCTTGTAAAATTCTTTTGGCTCCTTCTTGTTCGTCTACATATAAATAAACTTTAAATGAAGTAGGAATAAAATACCAGGCCATTCTCGAAACAAATAGTAAATAATCCTCTTTTTCTGCTAAATCCATAGCCTCTTGATCAATTAAACGATCAATTTCTCTATGTAATTTTAAATAGTCATTAAACTCATTAATGGTCATATTATGTTTTTGAGCAATCATTCTCATTAAATCACCGGAGGCATATACTTTAAAATCAAATCGTTTTGCTAATAATTTTCCTACAGTACTTTTTCCTGATCCTAAATTCCCAGATATAGTTATAATATTTTTCATATTTCGTTCTTCTCCTATAATATTTATATTGTTAAAATTAAGAAACACTCAAAGATGTTTCTTTCAATATCACTATATTATAGGTAATTTTAAAAGTAAACTACCATTTATTCATAATCAATATGAGTTTATTTTATTATAATTTTCTTATATAAAATAATAACTAAGTATTATTATAATAATATTTCATATACAAACAAAAAAGAGTTATACATGATATCTCTTTTCTAACACTTTAGTCATTAATTCATTTGCAGAATTACATGAAATTGCTCGATTATCAGTAAATTGGATACTATTAAAATTGTGAACTTGCATAACTGGAATACCACTATTAATACCAGCACTAATTCCTCTCTTAGAATCTTCAACTGCCAAACAACTCAGAGGATCTACATCTAATTGATGAATCGCTTTATTATAAGCATCTGGAGCAGGTTTTAGATGTTCAACATCTTCTCGTGCAATTATCACATCAAATAAATCATCTAACTTTAACTTATTTATCAATATTTCCAAATAATAACGTCTACAAGTAGTTACAAGTGCTAGTAATAATCCGGCTTCTTTTAATTTCCATAAAAGTTTAAAATTTTCTTGAGCAACTGGTTCCATTATTATTTTTTTAAATTCACTTTCGTAATTTTGATATACTAATTCCATAATATCTTGATTCGAAAAATTCAATAATATTTCATACTTATTTTTCAAAGTTTTTAATAACATAGCATTTTGTTCTAATTCATATCGCTTATAATCTTCATTTGTAACCACAATATGAAAATAATCGTATAGAACAGATTTAAAACTTTTGCAAAATGCTTTTTCACTATTAATTAAAGTTCCATCCAAATCAAACAATATTGCTTTAACATTCATTAAAACATCCCAATTATTTTGATTCATTAATTAAAATTAATAAAAGACTATTATTTTCTTTAAAATCTGTATGATTAATTAAAGCAGTATGTTCTAAAGAAACTTTATTCTTCTTTAGAATAGTAGATAAAGAAGTATTATTGGAAATATACAATATATTATTTACTGTTAACCCCATTTTGTGAAAAAAACATTTTGCAAACTCAGAATTTACTTTAGTTATAAATAATTTTTCATAAGAAATTTGTTTCAACAATTCCATTGTTACTAATAATTCATTACTTGTGAAAATTAAATTATCCAAATACTCCATAATTAATTTATCAAGTTTTATATTTAGTTGTTTATCATTTTTATATTTTCCCCAAGTAATATGACTTCCTAATATCTTGGACATTTGATCTTTGTATTTTTTATAAAAATCTTTTTCATATTTCAATAGTTCTCCATCTAAATTGATACATAAATAACTAATACTATTCCCTTTGGTTATTTTATTTACCTTGTATTTTGCCACAATATCACGATATGGTTCAGTTGCTTCTCTCAAATTTAAACTATTGAATTTTACCACAAAGTTTTCTAATTCTTTCTTTACTTCCTTTTTACTCATTTTATTTTGATCAGCTAAGATTTCAAATTCAACAAAACCTCCTATTTCTGGTAAAGTGTCAATCATAATGCTATACTGATAATTATCTCCTTCAAGGCTATAGGTAATTCGCTTTTTTTTCACTTCAACATAACTATAATATCCTAAAGCAGAAAATAAATTAATATAATTTTCATAGTCTTCTATGTTTGCATGAATATTGTTTTCTAACTTACAATATTGTCCTAATAAAGAATCAGACTTTCCTTTATATGTTATTTCCATATATTCATTATTTTTTTTTCGAATACGCAAACATGTTCTATTTTTTATAAATTTACTATATATATCGGTAAAATACTCATCCGTTTCTAATGTTTCTTTCATCTTTTTAAATCCATATTCTGTGGCCAAAGCAATTAATTTTTCTGGTTCCATGCAATAATATTTTTCTTCTGTTTCAATTTTCATGATTATTCTCCCTCTTTTTTATTTTTGCAATTTTATAAGTTCCTAAAATATTAGTAAATGTATAGTATTCAATACAATTTTTTTTAAATTTATTATTAATTAAACTAGTAAACTGCTCTTCGTTTAAATAACAACTACCAACATCTTTTAAAAACTTGGTATACAAATATTTATTTAAAAATCGTGGTAACCCTTTATACTCTTTTGGACTCATAATTTCTACAATAATAATTGTATTAGAAATAGTATCTAAAAAATCTAACATATTATTAATGTTTGTAATATTATTCATATGATGTAACGTATTTTTACAAAAACTAACATCATAACTTCCTTTTTTTATTCTATTTAATTCAACGTCATCGTTCGTATAAATAATATTTTTTCGTCGATCTAAATTTAAATAATTTAAACAAATATCATTTCCAACAATGGTTTTATATCTCTTTTTAGTAGCAATCACGAAAATATCAGAACTATCTCCACAAGAAACATCAATTACAGAATTTCCAATAGGTAATAATTGATATAATAAATCATGAAACTCATGTTTTCGACGACGCTCTTTTGTAAAAATATATCGTTTTAAAATTCTTTCATGAAAACGATAACGATTAATATATTTTTGGGACATACTAATTTCTTTTTTCACATTTGCTGATACAAATAATGTAGAATAATTATGTTTATGGTATGCAATTAATGATTGATATTTGTTTGTAATTTCAGATGAATTAATTTTATCGACAACATTTGTAGAAATTTCTGTTTTAAATGCAATTACTAATGTTTCCTCACAATAACAAACAGGATAAAAATTGGTTATTTTCAAATGATAAAGTTCATTTAATTCTTTTATTTTATCTAAAATATCTATTTTCACATTCTCTTTTGTAATGGTATGATCTAAATAATAGTAATTATATTTTTCATCATAAATTAAAAACATAATTTTTGAGTCAGTCAACTTTAAAGGTAATGTTTTCATGTTATATTTGTCTTTATAAAATCTATAAGTATTATATTTCATTGCTAATTTCTTCCTCTATAAATAATTTTGCGGCTTTTGTTAAATATGAATTTATATAAACCAAGTTAATTTCCATTTTGGGAAATTCCTCTTTTAATTTAATCCTCTCTAAAATATTTGAATCAATCAAATACTGTATTGCCGATTCCACTACGTACCCCACCCCAAGATTCCTTCTAGTAGCTTCAATAATTAATTCTTCAGTTTCAAATTCCAGGATTGGATTTAATACTACCCCGCTTTCTTCACAACATTTATGTAAATTTTTACGAAGAGAACTACGCGATGCAGGTAAAATAAGATTTTCTTTTATTAATGATTGAAAATCTCTAATATTATGAGTATTATAAACCGACTTTACAAAACATGTATTTAAAGAACAAATAGGTTCAATCTTTACATTATTATAAACTGTATCGATAGGTGATGAATCTACTACAAAATCGACTTTTCGTTCCTCTAAGCGTTCAATTAATATGTTTGTTGACATATCAACAAGTTCGATTATCATTTTTGGATGATTTGCTCTAAAACTTGCAATTTTATCCATCAAATAATTTCTCACAATGTGTGATTGAACACCTATCACTATTTTTCCTTCTTCTATATCATTCAAAGATATCAAGGCCCGTTCACAAGACAATAACAAATCTTTTGTTTTTTGTAAATATCTATATAAGGTTTCACCAGATGGTGTTAGAGTAATTCCTTTATTTGCTCGATAAAATAATTGAATTCCTAAATCTTCTTCTAACTTTGACATACTTTTACTGATTGCTGGTTGCGATATAAATAGTTTATTAGAAGCATCCAAAAAACTTTTCGAATTGGCAACTTCTAAAAATATTTTTAAAGAATTCAAATTAATATTATTCATGGATATCACCTTACGGTTATTATATTAACCGTTTGTTATAAAGTCAAGTTAAAATTATTTATACCTGATATAACATTAAGTTATATATCAAAAAACCGATTAAAATTTACTATATGCATCCTATTTGTTTTTAATGCATATTATCTCTCTAAAAACACAGTATATTTCTCTAAAGTTTTCAATCTACTATCATCGTATATAAAAACTGTTTGAATTTCAAACAGTTCTACCATATCATCTTATTCTGTATGATTTAATCTCTTGCATTGTAACTATTCCTATTCTTAACTAGTTCATAAGCTTTTTTTACATCCAGTTCATTCGTAATCGGAATACCTAAAGTTTTGATTTTCAAGCATTTTTTTTTTGCCTTTAAGATATCATCTTTCTCTTAAACTTGAAAATCAAACTCTCTTCCATCATCAGAAACACCCCACATATAATTACAAGAAATGAAATCCTAAAGTCAAAAATAGCTTTTTCTATTCAATTTAAATTCTTGTTTTGTAAAAGATAATGCAGCAATTCCTTCTTTTCATATAGACATAATATCACCAGTTTTAGTATAAGAAAAAAAGAAATAATTATACAATCATCTCTTCTTTACATAATGGACATCTTCTTTTAAATCAAGAAGATATAATATTTGTCTGATTTCTTCTTTCATTGTTTCTAATTCATTTTTTGTATATATCATCATATTATTTTCTTCTATTTCTGTTATTTTTCTTTCTAGTATTTTAAAACGTCTATTCAATAATTTTTTTACATCTTCTTCGTATTGTTCTAATACATCTAAATTCATACAATATTGTAAAAACTTTGATACTTGTTTTAAAAAATTCACAGGTGTTGGTAAATAAGTAGGAGAAGACAATCCATTCGTTATTTGTTTATTATAAAAATATACTTCTTTTGAAGTCAAAACACTCTTTCTAGCAGTGACATAAACATACCAATTAAATAAATAATCTTCCAATTGATTTAGCGGAACAAAAAAGTTTTCACAAATCAATTCTCTTTTATATAAATGTGCCCATAATGGTGGTGTATAGTGAAAACACATGTGATCTGCATCATGAATCTCATACTTTTTACATCTTTTTTCTAATGTAATACAAGCTTCTAACCCAAATTCATCACGATAAAGTGAGTAAGAACCAATGATATTATCTGCTTTTGTTTTTAGAGCAATCTCTACCATAGTCTCTATTCCATGAGAAGCAACATAATCATCGCCATCGATAAAATAAATATATTCTCCCCTTGCATGTTGCCATCCCTTTTTTCGTGCAAAACTAACACCTCGTTGTTGTTCCATCAAAATCGTTACACGTCGATCCTGTTGAGCAATCTTCTTTAAAACTTCATAGCTATGATCAGTAGATCCATTATCAACAAATATAATTTCTAAATTCTGATAGGTTTGTAATTGTAATGATTGATACAGTAATTCTAATGTATCAGCACAATTATAAACTGGAATTACGACACTTACTAACATATCAACGCCTCGTTTCAGAACACTATTCTATCAGAAAAAGAAAAAAGTCACAATCAGATGTGACTTAATTTCTCTTCAATTTCTTCTTTCCTTTTCTCCTCTACTTGTAAGTTTTCTCTCTCTTTATTTACAATTTGTTCTGGAGCATGACTTACATATCCTGGATTAGAAAGTAATTTCTTTCTTCTTTCAATAGATTGATTTAAAGAAGCGAGTTCTTTTTCTAACTTCTCTTTTAATTCCTTATTATTTTTTGATTGATCAAATTGATATGCGATTTTATACTGATCATAATTACTATGAATCATTGTCTTTTCCATATCACTCGTTAATTCTGTTGTTTCATTTTGAACTTTTAATAGTTTAAATACTAATTCTTTTTCTCTTCCAACGTAATATACAACTGCTTCTTTTGGTACTTTTTGTTCTAATTTATAAGTTCTAACACGAGTAATAAAATCAATCATTTCTTCCATATCTTTTGTTTCTTTTTCAAATACATATTCTTCTTCATATACTGGATAATGACTAATCATAATAGATTCTTCGTGGATTGGAAGCATTTGATAAATTTCTTCTGTTACATATGGCATAAATGGGTGCAACATCTTAAGAATACTTGTTAGAACCTTTACCAATACTGTTTTGGTTGTGTTGTTGATAGAACCTTTCGTAAGTTCGATGTACCAATCACAAAAATCGTCCCAGATAAAACGATATAGTTCTGTTCCTACAACGTGGAATTCATATTGATCCATATGTTTACGAACAGTTTGGATTGTTTGTTCTAACTTCGTTAAAATCCATTTATCAGAAGTAGTCAACTCATCCATCGTTTGATCTTCTTCTTTAAACTCTCCTAAATTCATTAATACATAACGAGAAGCATTCCAAAGTTTATTAATAAAATTCCAAGTAGAAGCAACCTTCTCTTCATCATAACGTAAATCCATACCAGGAGCAGTTGCGGTAGATAAGAAATAACGTAATGCATCAGCACCATACTTCTCAATCACATCCATCGGATCGACACCATTTCCAAGGGATTTACTCATCTTTCTTCCCTCTTTATCACGAATCAATCCATGAATCAAACAATCTTTAAATGGTCTTTGACCCGTAAACTCTAATCCTTGGAATGTCATACGATTTACCCAGAATGGAATAATATCATATCCTGTCACTAATACATTATTTGGATAATATCTCTTTAAAAGATCGGTATCCTCAGGCCATCCAAGTGTCGAAAATGGCCATAGTGCACTCGAGAACCATGTGTCTAGTACATCGGGATCTTGTACCCATCCTTCTTCTTTTGGGGCTTCATATCCAACGTAAACTTCGTCTCCTTTATACCAAGCTGGAATACGGTGTCCCCACCATAATTGACGAGAGATACACCAATCGTATGTGATTTCCATCCAGTGATTCATGATTTTTTCAAATCGTTCTGGTACAAAGTTTACTTTTGTATCTTTATTTTTCTGATTTTTTAATACCGCATCAGCAAGTGGACGCATTTTTACAAACCACTGTTTTGATAAATATGGTTCTATCATAACATCGGTTCTTTCACTATGCCCAACAGAGTGAGTCATTTTTTCAATAGAAATTAATAGTCCAGCTTCTTCTAAATCTTTTACAAGTGCTTCACGACATGCAAAACGATCCATTCCACAGTATTTTCCAGCATGTTCATTCATTGTCGCATCTGGATTCATAACGATAATGCGTTCTAGATTATGACGATTTCCAACTTCGAAGTCATTTGGGTCATGAGCTGGTGTTATCTTAACAACTCCAGTTCCAAATTCCATATCTGCATGTTCATCGGCAACAATTGGAATTAATTTATTGACAATTGGCAGTACAACATGTTTACCAATATACTTCTTATATCTTTCATCATCAGGATTGACTGCTACAGCAGTATCTCCAAACAATGTTTCAGGACGTGTCGTTGCGACTTCTAAATATTCATCACTATCTTCAATCATATATTTAATGTGATAAAAAGCACCTTCTACATCTTTATAAATAACTTCTTCATTAGAAAGAGCTGTCATAGCTTTTGGATCCCAGTTAATAATACGTTCTCCACGATAAATTAGCCCTTTATTGTATAAAGTAACAAAGACATGTTTAACAGCATGACTAAGTCCTTCATCTAACGTAAAACGTTCTTTTGTATAATCTAAACTAAGTCCTAATTTAGACCATTGTTCGTGAATGTTTTCGGCATAGTCTTTTTTCCATTTCCAAGCATGTTCTAACCACGCTTCACGGTCCATACTACGAGGATTAATTCCCTCCTCACGTAATTTCGCATCTACTTTGGCTTGTGTCGCAATACCCGCATGATCCATTCCTGGAAGCCATAAAGCATCATAGCCATCCATTCTCTTATAACGGATTAAAATATCTTGTAATGTTGTATTCCAAGCATGACCTAAATGTAATTTTCCAGTTACATTTGGTGGTGGAATCACAATCGCATATGGTTTTTTAGATAAATCACCACTGGTGAAATAACCCTTTTCTTTCCAAGTTTGATATTTTCCTTTTTCTACTTCTAAATGATTATATTTTGTATCTAACATAATGTTCTTCCTCCTTTAATTGCTGTTCTAAATAGTCACGACTAAAATCAAAATAACACTTTAATTTTTCTGGTCTATTTAATCTTTCATAATATTTATTTAAAAAATCATCTTCTTTTACTAGTTCAAAACTTTTTCTAAAATTTAAGTCATAGAAAAAACCTAAACGAACTAGTACAAATTCTTTTTTACTAAAATCTGGTAAGATATGAATTTGTTTCTTTTGATAAAATTCATCAATGACTTGTTTTCTAATTTCACCCGTACTCTCATGATTCTTTTCTAAAGCGAGTCTTAGAATATCTATCTTATCGGCATCACGAATTAACTTTGTAAAAAGTAAGGTTCTTTCATCCAGATGTTCTGGTATTTGATATTTATTGTGAAGTTGTATTGCTGTAAAAATAATAGAGTGCCATGCATCAGGAACATGACATTGTTCTAAAAAATGACTTTTCTTTAAATAATGCACTCCAAAATCAGCATGTTCAAACTTAGAATCATCATAAGAATCAGTTTCTTTTAACTGCTCAAATCTTCCAATATCATGTAATATTCCAATAATACATGCAAGTGTCACATCTTCTTCTGATAATCTTAAAGAATGAGCCAACTGTTCTATCAACTTCATCACCCGATAAGAATGACGATATTTTCTTTCTAAATCAAAATTTGTCAAATCAAATTCATGGACATATGTTTCGAATTTCTCTATAATTTCTTTCATAATTTACCTCCCAAAAAAAACGCCCCGCAATAAGGACGTGAAATAACGTGGTACCACCTTAATTCATAGTAAAAACTATCTCAAATCTTTAACGCAGATATACGTCTTATCCTACTCTTATTTCAAATAAAATGCTCCAAAGCTACCTTCCAATTTCTTTTCTCTCTATTTCCACCAACCATAGAGTCTCTATTAGATCAAAAAATTGTACTCTTCTTCTTCCTTGCATTTAAAAAACTAGTTATAGTATACCATAAATTTTATATTTTACAAACTAATATCTACTTCAATTCCATAATACTTCTCATTACATCATCGCATCATAAATCGACATGAAAAAGAATTTTATGTACTGCTTGTCAACTCATTATAATCAATTCGATAATTGTGATAAATCTCATCTTCATTTAAAGCATAATTATAAATACGGAACGAAAAACAATCCATCTCTGCTAAATCAGTTCCTGTGCCTGTTCCACCTAAACCGAGAGCTTCTCCGGATAGGTTTAAACCACCACTTAATGTAGAAGTACTGACTTGATTTCCATCGAGATAAGAAGTTAATGTAGTGCCATCTATTACATAAGCAACATATGTTAATTGATTTATACCATGGCCGGCATTTGCGATAGAAATATTAGTTGCATTATTGTAATAAAAGAGATGTGTACTTGCGTTAGATGTAGATAATCCGAATTGATTTGGGGCGATGCCAAAATAATATTGTGTTGTTCCTTGTTTTTTTGGTAAATAAAGGAGTTCAATTGTAAATGTAGAACGACCATTTAACACATTTGGAGCTTTTACATAGTTATTGATTCCATCAAAAGTAATTTTCCCGCCTTCATTTCGCATATTTGATTGGAAATTTACCATTTCTCCATGATTTCCATTTCCACTCATGTCTGGTATTTTTAACACACCATCTACTGCAATTGGTTCTTCTGTTCCTTTATAGTATAAAAGCATACCACCTTCTAAAATATTTTTTCCATAATTCACTTCACTTAATACATCACGTTTCATGTTATCAAATAAAATTTTACGGTTCACATATGTTCCCATCAAACCAATTAAAATTCCGACAAAAATAATAAACAGTGGATAGAGAATTCCCGATACAGCAAATCCCTTTTGATTATTGAAACCCCTTTTCATATGCATCACCTATTCTATTCATTATCGTATCATAAACAAGTGTTTTTTTCAATCAATAATATATGGATTTGTTTCACTTCCATCCCCTGATATGATGTGAATGTTAGATTTTAAAAAGAGAACTGGAAGAACATAATCCATAGAATATGATGCGGTAGCAGTATACAAATATAACATATTATTATAATAACTAACACGCCAAACATACCTAACATCGGTATATCCATTGATCAGTAAATAAAAATCATAAGATGTAGTAAGATTATCGGTTAAATAGTTAGTTGTACATTTATTTGCATTTGATGGTCCATATACATCAGTTGCGGAAGTACAAGATGGATTTAAACTTGCTCTTAATATATCTGTAACATTTGGTAACCCTATATTTCCTGTCCATGGATATGCTTTTTCCTGTTGTAAATTCTTCGCAATGCTATCGTTCCCATCTACTTCTAAATCTAATACTCCTCCGATGTTAAATGCATGAGTTTGAATTTGTCTTTTGGCTATTGGTGTTAAACTATTATAGTATTCTCCATTTAAGTATTCGGCTAGACTGGAATCTTCTGTTACAGTTCCACTTATATTTCCTAACGTATATGTTCCAGACACTTTACCATAAACATTACATTCTAAACTTGGGGTGTTACAATAAGTATTATTTGTTGTCAAACGATGATTTGCTGCATCAAATGATCTTTTTGGTAACCATTCATTTTTTACAATTTTATATGTGCCATCACTTTCTTTCGCAATAATTCTCCATAATTCATTATTAAACTTTATATAATTATTTGGTTTGCTCCCTCGATAAATATATCTTCCATCTTCGTATTTATCCTCGTATAATCCATCTCCACTTGTTACTACATTATCTGTAATATCAATTACTTTTTTAGATAATCCCATATTAATATCAAGAGACTCTTGTAAATATCCATATCCGATCCCCATTACAGAAAAGACACAAATACATGCGATGATAATATAATTGGTATAAT
>ERZ1643251.3139-NODE-3139-length-15721-cov-7.679050_pt1 | contig 15721 bp, 10 predicted proteins | sample MGYA00579261_ERZ1643251 | MGnify/ENA primary metagenome ERZ1643251 (study PRJEB29033, sample SAMEA4952267) | chicken gut metagenome | biome: Broiler Chicken; feature: Gastrointestinal Tract; material: Caecum | place: Ireland | collected 2018 | study: Broiler...
GGCACCCCAATAGTGATTCGGCTGCCCGCCACTGTGATGCTGGTATAGCCCTCTTCGCCCAGCTGCTCCTTCACCTGCTCAGCAAAGGCATTGTTGTTGTCGGTCGGCTCCTCCGCCAGCGGCAGTTCGGCGCTCTCGTAACCCTCAACGATGCTGATTTTTGAATCGACGCCGTACTCCTTCTCCAGCTCCTTGATTCTGCTCTGCAGCCCCGTCGAAGCCTGGCCGACGACCTCTAGCTCCAAAGTCATCTCCTTGCGGTTGACATTGCCGCTGCTCAGCTCCGGGAAATTAAAAAGCTGCATCAGCTCCCCGCGCAGCGCTTCGTACTGGCTGTCGGTCAGCTTCTTGACCGTCGCGACCTGCTTAGCCTGCGCGGCGGAAGCAAGGCTCATCCTCGGCTGCACACCAATGGCCGCCGCTCCCAGCGAACTTGCCGCCAGCAGTATCGCTGCCAGACCAATTGCAAAAATCTTCTGTTTCATTGTTTCTCTCTCCTCTCAATTTTTGCTATACCGGGAACAGTTTTTATTCCCCTTGTACCACTTGTCTCTCCTCCCTCTTTTTCTGCCAACTTATAGTCCCGGCCCGTCGGGCAAAGGCTTTGTCCCGTCGCTGATTCGAAGCATATCCTGATAGTCACTCTGTTCAAACCAGCTGCTCAGCCCCAGCGGCTTGCCATATGGGCAATGCAGCACCAGATGATCCCCCTCATTTTCGACATAGTAGGTCGCGTCGCCCATCAGCTTGGCAAGCTCCTTGTCATTTTGGATTGCCTTTTGTGCGCTCGCCAGCTCCTTGTACGAATAACGGCACAGCCGCATTTCGACCGCAACATCTTCTTCCCCATATTCTCTGCACAGCTTTTCCACCTTGTCAAATTGCTTAACGGATGGCACGCCGATTGTCAGCCGGCTGCTTCCTGCGATGATGAAGGTGTACTGGCTCTCGAACAAATTTTCTTCAAGATACGCTTTAAGCCCTTCGGCCTTTTTGAAATCTGCTCGCACCTCATCTCTCTTTTGCTCCTCAATCTTCTGCCAGATACCCCCCCGTTCCTCCTCACTGAGCGAATCGTAAAGCTCCTGCAGGCGTTCGTTCTCCACCTCCTGCTTTTTCAGTGCCTCCAAGTCCGGCTCTCCGGGCAGCTCCACGAGTATCTCCTGCGGCTCCTTCCCCAGCGATCCGCTCGGCGTCAGGATATCTGGGCTTTCCTCAAGCGACTCCCTGTCCGGTGTAAGAATCCTTGGCTCATCCTCCGGGACAGCCGACTCCCCAGCCTCAACCTTCGGCCTTGGTACGCTCTCTTTCCCTTCATCGGCAAAGACCAGCTGCGAACCCGCCACCGCCAACATCGCCGCCGCCAACACGATCGCTAATCTTTTCTTCACTATACCACCCCTTTATGCTAGTGCCAGTATAATATGATTACATGTATTTGTCAATTGATTTTATTTGTTTTATACAATTTTAACTTGTAAAAAACGAACGAACTGCAATCTGCAATTCGTTCGTAAAATAAAAATTTATGCTTTTGTCACTTCAATGGTAGCATCTACTTCAATATCATATCCGTTATATGCATTGATCACATAAAATTTATAACCTGCAGGATATTCCGAAGTGAGAACTATGCCACCATCTGAAGTAACATATTCTGCGGGTGTCTCGAAAGGATGACTACCAGAAGCACCCGCTATCAAGTAAGCACTTTTAGAAGGCATAACTCTATATGTTACTTTTTCTCCATTGCTAACAGTAAATGCACGTCCCCCCCGATTGTGAAAAAGTTAACTTATAACCATCTCGAACAAGCTCATCCTTAAAAGTCCATCTTCCTGTATAACGCGCTTCTTGATCTGGTGTTGTTTCAGTTTCGCCGACATAGTCTCTGCCTTTCATCGAGGATACCGGAGTTACTTCATCTCTTGCCACTACCATCTCTAAGTTATCCTCAGTCATTACTTCCGTATACTGATCTTCGGATAATTCGTACATTGCTCCTTCACGATCAACATAATAGTAAACCGTGTTGTCAGATGAAGTAGACTCAGCCGCCGAAACAGCGGGTACCATACTTACAGCAATAAGGCTTGCTGCTAGAAAAGCAAAAAGTTTTTTCATTGTTCATTCTCCTTTTCGTTCTGTCTTTTGTTTTTTTAGTGAAGGCCTTCACTTTAGCTTTACTCTATACTTTTACATTGATGATGTCAATATGTTTTTATTTTTTTTTGTAAGAACAAACAATATTTAAATTCTAATATTATGCATTTTTTATTGTCGTGTTAGAATGATATGATATGATATATTCTCATTTGTACTCTGTTATCTACAAATATAAGTGGCAGATTTTCGGCCACAAAAAAGGCCCGCCACAGATTGCTCTGTGACGGGCCTTTCGGCTTTTTTATTCGATTGATTAAACGGCTGCAGGCTCTGCGTCGTCCTCCTGCGGAGCTTCCACAATGCCGTCGCTGTGCGCGCTGGTTGTCTCCTCGGTCGGCTGCTCCTCCTGCTCCGGCTCGATGTACTCGATGATGCCGGTGCCGGCTGGGATCAGCTTACCAATGATGACGTTTTCCTTCAGGCCGCTGAGCGGGTCAACCTTGCCCTTGATGGCCGCTTCGGTCAGGACGCGGGTAGTCTCCTGGAAGGAAGCCGCCGACATGAACGAGTCGGTCGCCAGCGAAGCCTTGGTAATACCCATCAGCACCGCGTGCGCGGTCGCCGGTTTGCGGTGGATGCCGTCCTGAGCCTCCTGCTCCAGCAGCTGCTCGTTTGCCTCACGCAGCTCCGCCTTGTCCACCAGCGAACCGGTGATCAGGTGGGTGTCGCCGCCGTCGTCGATGCGGACCTTGCGCATCATCTGGCGGACAATGACCTCAATGTGCTTGTCGTTGATGTCAACGCCCTGGGTACGGTATACGCGCTGTACCTCTTTGATCAGGTAGTCCTGAACTGCCAGCTCGCCGCTGACTGCCAGAACCTCTCCCGGCTCCACAGCACCCTCGGTAATCAGCTGACCTTTCTCGACATACTGTCCTTCCTCGACGATAATCTTATAGTCGAACGGAACAATCTTGGTGAACACCTCGCCGTCCGCGCTGGTGACGTTGACGGTGTTGGCGCCCTTGTGGTCGAGACGGAAGTTTGCAATACCGGACAGGTGGCTGATGATGGCCGCGTTCTTCGGCTTTCTGGCCTCGAACAGCTCCTCAACCCTCGGAAGACCCTGGGTAATATCGCTGGCGGAAGCGACGCCGCCGGTATGGAAGGTACGCATGGTCAGCTGGGTACCAGGCTCACCGATCGACTGCGCCGAGATGACGCCGACCGCCTCGCCGATGCCGACCGGCTGACCGTTGGCCAGGTTCGCACCGTAGCACTTGGCGCAGACGCCCTTCTTGGCCTGGCAGTTGAGGATGGAGCGGATCTTGACCTGGGTGATGCCAGCGTCCACAATCTTCTGCGCGGTCTTCTCGTCGATCATCTTTTCTCTGGTTGCCAGCACCTCGCCGGTCTTTGGATCGACAAGGTCATCTGCCAAATAGCGTCCGGTCAGACGCTCGGCCAGGCTCTCGATGACGCGGCCGCTGTCTGTAATGTCATAAACCATGATGCCCTCGTGGGTGCCGCAGTCGTCGCTGCGGACGATAACATCCTGCGAAACGTCTACCAGACGGCGGGTCAGGTAACCGGAGTCCGCAGTACGCAGCGCGGTATCGGCCAGACCTTTACGTGCGCCTCGGGAGGACTGGAAGTACTCCAAGATGTTCAGGCCTTCACGGTAGTTGGATTTAATCGGGATTTCGATCGCCTTACCGGAGGTGTTGGCGATCAGTCCGCGCATACCGGCCAGCTGACGGATCTGCTCCATCGAGCCTCGCGCACCGGAATCGGCGAACATGTAAATCGGGTTGCGCTCACCGAAGGTGGCGTTCAGCTCTTTCTTGACCGCCTCGGTGGTGTCGTTCCAGACCTTGATAACACGGTCGTAACGAACGTCATCCGAAATCAGGCCGCGGTCGTACTGGCGCTTGATCTGCGCAACCTTCTCATCGGCCTGCGCGATCAGCTCCTGCTTGTTCTCTGGGATCAGCGCGTCGCTTACCGCGACGGTCAGGCCGCTCTTGGTGGAATATTTAAAGCCCTGGTTTTTGATGCGGTCCAGAATTTCGGAGGTACGCACGGTACCGCAGTTGCGGATGCAGCGGTCGATGATCTGGCCCAGCTGTTTCTTTCTAACCAGGAAGGTGACCTCCAGGTCAAACTGCTTTTCCGAATCGGTTCTGTCCACAAAGCCCAGATCCTGCGGGATCGGGTCGTTGAAGATGATCTGTCCGACGGTGGCGTCGATCAGGCGGCTGATGGTCTTGCCCTCCACCTCGCGGGAGACGCGGACCTTGATCGGCGCATGCAGGCCGACCACACCGGTGTCGTACGCCATCTTGGCCTCGTCGAAGTTGCGGAACACCTTGCCAGCGCCCGGCTCGTCGTCGCGAACCATGGTCAGATAGTAGGAACCGAGGATCATGTCCTGGGTCGGGATGGTGACCGGACGTCCGTCGGATGGTTTCAGCAGGTTGCCCGCTGCCAGCATCAGGAAGCGCGCTTCAGCCTGTGCCTCGGCGGAAAGCGGCAGATGGATCGCCATCTGGTCGCCGTCGAAGTCGGCGTTGAATGCGGTACATACCAGCGGGTGCAGGCGGATGGCGCGGCCCTCTACCAGGATCGGCTCAAAGGCCTGGATGCCCAGACGGTGCAGGGTAGGCGCACGGTTTAAAAGAACCGGGTGGTTCTTGATGACAACCTCCAGCGCATCCCACACTTCCTTCATCGAAGCGCGGTCCACCATCTTGCGGGCGTTTTTGATGTTGGTGGCGATCTCCTGATCGACCAGCCGCTTCATGACAAACGGCTTAAACAGCTCCAGCGCCATCTCCTTGGGCAGGCCGCACTGGTACATTTTCAGATCCGGGCCAACGACGATAACCGAACGGCCGGAGTAGTCGACACGTTTACCCAGCAGGTTCTGACGGAAACGTCCCTGTTTACCTTTGAGCATGTCGGACAGCGACTTGAGCGGACGGTTGTTCGGTCCGGTGACCGGGCGGCCGTGGCGGCCGTTGTCGATCAGCGCGTCAACCGACTCCTGCAGCATGCGCTTTTCGTTGCGGACGATGATGTCCGGCGCGCCCAGCTCGATCAGTTTTTTCAGACGGTTGTTGCGGTTGATGACCCGGCGGTACAGGTCGTTCAAATCGCTGGTGGCAAAGCGTCCGCCGTCCAGCTGAACCATTGGGCGGACGTCCGGCGGGATGACCGGAACAACGTCCAGAATCATCCAGGACGGCTGGTTGCCGCTCAGGCGGAACGCCTCGACAACCTCCAGCCGCTTTAAGATTCTGGCGCGCTTCTGTCCTACCGGCAATGTCTCCAGCTCGTCCTTAAGCTCGCGGGAGAGCTGCTCCAGATCGATGTCCTCCAGCAGCTTTTTGATTGCCTCCGCGCCCATCATGGCCTCGAACTCGTCCTCATAGGCCTCGCGCATATCGCGGTATTCCTTCTCGGAAAGAAGGGTGTATTTTTTCAGGTTGGTGGTTCCCGGATCGGTCACGATGTAGGACGCGAAGTACAGCACCTTCTCCAACAGTCTTGGAGAGAGGTTGAGCAGCAGTCCCATTCTGGAGGAGGTTCCCTTAAAGTACCAGATGTGGGAAACCGGCGCCGCCAGTTCGATGTGACCCATGCGCTCGCGGCGGACCTTGGATTTGGTGACCTCAACGCCGCAGCGCTCACAGATTTTACCCTTATAGCGCAGACGCTTATACTTGCCGCAGTAGCACTCCCAGTCCTTGGTTGGACCAAAGATGCGCTCGCAGAACAGGCCGTCGCGTTCTGGTTTCAGGGTTCTATAGTTGATGGTCTCCGGCTTTTTTACCTCGCCATAGGACCATTCCCTGATCTTTTCCGGAGAAGCCAAGCCGATTTTAATAGATTCGAACACATTAAATTCCATTGTTGCGACCCCTTCTTCCTCAATTACATATTGTCATCACTGTCATCATCCAGCCCAAAGTCGGAGAACTCATCCAGTAGGCCGCCGAAATCGTCGTCATCGTCCTGCAGATCCGGATGCTCCACAGCAAAGTTATCCTCAATCTCAGAATCCACCGCGACGTTCTCGCTTTCAAAGGTGGTTCCGTCGTCCTCCTGATAGTGCTCGTTGCCGCCAAAGCCCATGTCGTCGTCCAGATCCTGCTTGAGGTCGATCTCCTCGTTGTTCTTATCCAGGACCTTAACATCCAGCGACAGCGACTGCAGCTCCTTGATGAGAACCTTGAAGGATTCCGGAATGCCCGGCTTCGGAACATTTTTGCCCTTGACGATCGCCTCGAAGGTCTTGACACGGCCGATGACATCGTCCGATTTGACCGTCAGGATCTCCTGCAGGGTGTAGGCTGCGCCGTAAGCTTCCAGCGCCCAAACCTCCATCTCACCGAAACGCTGGCCGCCGAACTGCGCTTTACCGCCCAGAGGCTGCTGGGTAACCAGCGAGTATGGACCGGTGGAGCGGGCGTGAATCTTATCGTCTACCAGGTGGTGCAGCTTGAGGTAGTACATGTAGCCGACGGTGACCGGGTTGTCGAACGGCTCGCCGGTGCGTCCGTCATAGACGGTGGTCTTGCCGTCGCCGCGCAGGCCCGCCATCTCCAGGCACTCGCGGATGTCGTTCTCGTTTGCGCCGTCAAAGACAGGCGTCATAATCTTCCAGCCAAGCTCGGCGGCCGCACGTCCCAGGTGGACCTCCAATACCTGACCGATATTCATACGGGAAGGTACGCCCAGAGGATTGAGCACGATGTCCAGCGGACGGCCGTCTGCCAGGAACGGCATATCCTCCTGCGGCAGGATTCTGGAAACAACACCCTTGTTGCCGTGGCGTCCCGCCATCTTGTCGCCGACCGAGATCTTTCTCTTCTGCGCGATGTAGCAGCGGACGACCATGTTGACGCCCGGGGAAAGCTCGTCGGAATTTTCTCTTGTAAATACCTTGACATCGACGATGATACCGTACTCGCCGTGCGGTACTCGCAGCGAGGTGTCGCGGACCTCTCTGGCCTTTTCGCCAAAGATGGCGCGCAGCAGACGCTCCTCGGCGTTGAGCTCGGTCTCGCCCTTCGGCGTTACCTTGCCGACCAGGATATCGCCCGAGTGAACCTCGGCGCCGATGCGGATGATGCCGCGCTCGTCCAGCTCTTTGAGGGCGTCCTCGCCGACGTTCGGGATGTCGCGGGTGATTTCCTCTGGGCCGAGCTTGGTGTCGCGGGCCTCAATCTCGTGCTCCTCGATGTGGATCGAGGTGTATACGTCGTCGCGGACCATGCGCTCGTTGAGCAGGACCGCGTCCTCATAGTTGTAGCCTTCCCAGGTCATAAAGCCGATCAGCGCGTTTTTGCCCAGCGAGATCTCGCCGTTGCTGGTGGCCGGACCGTCTGCCAGTACCTGACCGACAGTGACCCGCTCGCCTGCAGAGACGATCGGGCGCTGATTGAAGCAGGTGCCCTGGTTGGAGCGCATGAATTTGATGACATTGAAGGTTTTCAGTTCGCCCTCGTCGGTGCGGACCACGATCTTGGTCGCATCCACGCGGTCGACCACGCCGTTGACGTCGGAAACGACGCAGACGCCCGAGTCAACCGCAGCCTTATACTCCATGCCGGTGCCGACAATCGGGTTTTCTGTTTTCAGAAGCGGCACTGCCTGGCGCTGCATGTTCGCTCCCATCAGTGCGCGGTTGGTATCGTCGTTTTCAAGGAAGGGGATCATTGCAGTCGCAACCGAGACAACCATCTTCGGCGAAACGTCCATGTAGTCGACCAGCTCGCGCTCGACAATCTGGACAGTATCGCGGTGGCGCACCGATACCATTCTGTTGGCAAAGGTGCCTTCCTCGGTCAGCGGCTCGTTTGCCTGCGCGACGATGAACTCATCCTCGCGGTCAGCAGTCATATATTCTACCTCATCCAGCACCTTGCCGGTCTCTTTGTCGACGCGGCGGTACGGCGCCTCGATGAAGCCGTATTTGTTGATTCTTGCAAAGGTTGCAAGGTAGGAGATCAGACCGATGTTCGGACCTTCCGGGGTCTCTACCGGGCACATTCTGCCGTAGTGGCTGTAGTGTACGTCTCGAACCTCGAATCCGGCGCGGTCACGCGACAGACCGCCAGGACCCAGCGCGGACAGACGGCGCTTGTGGGTCAGCTCGGCCAGAGGGTTGTTCTGGTCCATGAACTGGGACAGCGGGGAGGAACCGAAGAACTCCTTGATCGCCGCCACAACCGGACGGATGTTGATCAGCGCCTGTGGGGTGATGACCTCCATGTCCTGCGCCTGGGTGGTCATGCGCTCGCGGATAACGCGCTCCATGCGGGAGAAGCCGATGCGGAACTGGTTCTGCAGCAACTCTCCAACCGAGCGGATTCTTCTGTTGCCCAGATGGTCGATGTCGTCAACCGAGCCGACGCCGTTTCCCAGGCAGCACAGGTAGTTGATGGTGGCGAAGATGTCGTCCTTGATGATGTGCTTTGGAACCAGATCCTCTGCGCGCTCCTTGATCATCTGGCGCAGCTCCTCGTCGGAGTTGCAGCTGTCCAGAATCTCACACAGAACCGAGAAGCGGACCTTCTCGTTGACGCCGATCTCCTCCAGCTCCTCCTGGGTGTAGCAGGAGATGTAGTCGAGGATGTCGACCATGCCGTTGGAGATGACCTTGACGGTGCGGTCGCCGACCTTGAGGAAGACGGTATCGACGCCGGCGCGCTCGATCTCCTCCGCCTTGGCGCGGGTGAGCACCTCGTCCGGCTCCGCCATCACCTCGCCGGTGCGGCTGTTGATGATAGGCTCAGCAACCACATGGCCGGTGATGCGGGAGGCGATGCCCAGTTTCTTGTTGTATTTATAGCGTCCTACGCGGGACATATCGTATCTTCTTGCATCAAAGAACAGGCCGTTCAGATGGCTCTGGGCGCTGTCCACTGTCGGCGGCTCGCCCGGACGCAGCTTGCGGTAAACCTCCAGCAGCGCCTCCTCGGTGTTGTTGGTGCTGTCCTTTTCGATGGTTGCCACAATGCGCGGGTCGTCGCCGAAAAATTCCAGGATCTGTCCGTCGCTGGACAGGCCCAGCGCGCGGATGAAGGTGGTTACCGGCAGCTTTCTGTTTTTATCGATGCGGACATAGAAGACGTCGTTGGAGTCAGTTTCATATTCCAGCCAGGCGCCGCGGTTCGGGATAACGGTGGTGGCATACAGTTCCTTACCGGCTTTGTCGCGGGAGATGCTGTAGTAAACACCCGGGGAACGCACCAACTGGGAAACGATAACGCGCTCCGCACCGTTGATGATGAAGGTGCCGCTGGGGGTCATGACCGGGAAATCTCCCATGAAGATATCCTGCTCCTTGACCTCGCCCGTCTCCTTGTTCAGAAGGCTTGCGCGCACACGCAGAGGCGCTGCGTAGGTAGCGTCGCGCTCCTTGCACTCCTCAATGCTGTATTTAGGCGTTTCGTCAAGACGGTAGTCGATAAAGTCAAGCACCAGATTGCCCTGATAGTCCGAAATCTCAGAAATATCTTTAAATACTTCCTTTAACCCCTCCTCAAGAAACCATTTGTAGGAGTTTTTCTGGACCTCAATCAGATTTGGCATTTCCAGAACCTCATTGATCCGAGAAAAGCTCATTCGAACATTCTTACCCAGATGTACCGGCTTAACATTCACCATAGGCTGATCCACTCCAATCCGCATATTTTAACAATTGTCCATTGTGTACAACTTTTTTCCCATTTTATTCAATATCCTGCAAGAAGGTATTGAATTCTTTTTTCTTCTATGCTACAATATATTTAGGAAAATACACACGTAGCCATTTTGATACATTATAATATTATATTGCATTTTCGCCATAAAGTCAATCTTTTTGGCTCTTTACGCAGCACGAAAAACTCCGATTTTTTCATCGGAGTTTTGTTTATATATGCTAAAATTCTCCTTTTTCCCTCCCCGAGGCCCCGCCGATACGGAACTTTTTCGAAGGACGGCTTTCACCCCCTCGGGAGCACAGCCTCCTCACGTCGGCTCAAAAAAACAAACGCCCCTGCAAAAACAAGAAATCCCCCGGAGAGCTTGTGCCCTCCGGGGGAACATTTTTTTAAGTTTTTCAAAAACTTAGTCCAGCTCCGCTACCAGGAACGCATAGAAGCCACGGTAGGTCTCGTACAGGTCAACCTTGGAGATAATCTCCATCGGCGCGTGCATGCACAGAACCGGTACGCCGATGTCGATGGTGTCAACATCCAGCTCGGAAATGAATTTTGCAACGGTGCCGCCGCCGCCCTGGTCAACTTTGCCCAGCTCGCCGAACTGCCATACAACATCCGCCTTGTCCAGAATCGCGCAGACCTGGCTGGTGAAGCGGGCATTGCAGTCGTTGGTGCCGCCCTTGCCGCCGGAACCGGTGTATTTGACAACGCATACGCCGTAGTTCAGGAAGGAAGAGTTCTGCTTCTCATACGCATCCGCAAAGGATGGGTCGTAAGCTGCGCTGACGTCTGCGGACAGGCACTTGGAGTTGCTCAGCACCCGTCTTACCGGTACGCCAAACGGCTCTGCCAGATCAGCCAGGAAATATTCCAGGAATCTGGAGTGCATGCCGGTGTTGCCGTCGGAACCAACTTCCTCTTTGTCCGCGAAGATAACAACCGAGGTCCATTCCGGGTTCTGGTTGTCGATCTCAGCCATCATCTCGGTGTAGGCGCAGACGCGGTCGTCGTGGCCGTAAGCACCGATCATGCTTCTGTCAAGACCCAGGTCGCGGGCTTTGAGAGCCGGTACGCAGCTGAGCTCAGCGCCCAAAAAGTCGCGCTCGGTGATGCCGTACTTCTCGTTGAGGATTCTCATCAGATTGAGCTTAACCTTCTCGGAAGCCTTGTCGTCCTTAAACTGTCTGGAGCCGATCAGGATGTTCAGGCTCTCGCCCTTGAAAGCCTCTGCCAGGGTCTGCTGACGCTGGGTAGAGGAAAGGTGCGGCAGCAGGTCGGTGACGCAGAAGATCGGGTCGTTCTCGTCCTCACCGATGGTGATGGAGACAACCGAACCGTCCTTTTTGTAGACGTCGCCATGCAGTGCCAGCGGAATGGTCGGCCACTGATATTTCTTGATGCCGCCGTAGTAGTGTGGTCTCAAGTAGCCCAGCTCGCAGTTTTCAAACAGCGGGCTTGGTTTGATATCCAGTCTTGGAGAATCGACGTGCGCCGCCAGAATCTTGACGCCTTTTTCGATCGGGCGTTTGCCCATGGTGCCGAAGATCAGCGATTTGCCGCGGTTGTTGTAGTAGAACCGCTCGCCCGGCTGATACTTTTTCCCTCTCTCAAACGGATGATAGCCGTTCTTTTCCAGCAGAGCGATCGCCTCTTTGACAGCTTCGATCTCAATTTTGGCAGCGTCCATAAATTTCTTATAGCCTACCGAAAAATCCTCCGCTTTGTCCAGAGCCTCGTCAGACAGACGGCTGGTGCCGTTGACCGGCTTCATCATCAGCTCTTCCTGGAGCAGTTCGCCTTTGGTTTTGTCCATATCGTTCATCCTCCCGATAATAATATTTATCTGTGCCGCCCTCCCAAAAGAGAGCAGGCAAGAAAGCATTTTTTAAGAATAAAGCTCGCGGTAAATTTCCTTTGCCTCGGAGACTTTATTATAATACCATTCTGTATCAGAATAGGGTATTTTGTCAAGTGTTTTTCCGTCTTTCGAATAGTTTTCCTGTTCAAGCCAGGCGCTGACGTTGCCCATCCCCGCGTGGTAGGAGCAGATGGCCAGCATTTCGTCGCCGGTTTCGGTAAGCAGCAGGTGCAGCATATAGGTTCCGTACTTGATGGCGACCTCCGGGTCAAAGATGTCCGCGTAGGTCACGCCGCTCTGGTCCCCCATGCGGTACTGCACCCACTCGAAGGCATCCTCGGTCATCTGCATCAGCCCCCGGGCATCAGCGCTGGAGACAGCGTTGGGGTCAAAGTTGCTCTCCACCTTCGCCACCGCATAGACTAAATTTTCGTCCACATCGTATTCCCGGCTGTACTGCTCGACATAGCTGCGGTAGCTGCGGGGATACAGCTGATGATAGATGGTTCGGGTGGCCGGTTCCAGCGCGGCAAATCCCGCCGCCACCAGCACCGCTACCAGTGCAACCCACAGCAGGGCCGACTTCACACTCCATCTTTTTGCAACTTTTTTTCTGGCTGCCACGCTTTTCCTCCGTTTCTGTCTAAAGGATGTCCTCCTTATCCGGTGCGGAAGCCGGCTGTTCCATCATGCTCTCCAGCGTTGCCAGCAGGGCGCTGACCTCGTTTTTGAGGGAGTCGGCGCTGCCGTTATTCTCCAGCACCCGCCAGGAGCGGCTTTTGTAGTAGTCCTCGTCGTGCTGGGCGGCGATGCGCTCGCGCGCCTCCTCCTGGCTCAGGCCGTCGCGGGCGATGATCCGCCTCTCGCGCTCGGGCGCCGCAGCGGTGACCGAGACGACATAATCGCACTCCTTGTCCGCGCCGCTCTCAAACAGCGTCGGCGCGTCCAGCACAATCAGCCCGCCCTGCTCCTCTTTGAGCCGTGCAAGCTCTCCGCGGATCTCCTCGATGATGTAGGGGAACATCAGAGAATTTAATTTCTTTAACTTTGCCTTGTCTCCAAAGACGGTCCGCGCCATCTTTCTGCGGTTGAGGGTGCCGTCCATGTTGATATATTCACAGCCAAACTCCAGGGCGATGTCGGCGATGCAGGCGCTGCCCTGTTCCACCACCCGGCGGGCCACCTGGTCGGCATCGATGACGGTGACGCCGTTCTCCCGCAGATAGTCCGAGACGGTGGTCTTGCCCGCTCCGGTCTGGCCTGTCAGTCCTATAACCATATTGTTCATCTTCTTCCTGTCAACCTTGCCTTTTTCTCTGCGCCTACTCCTGCTCCACCGGCAGCTCGTGATAGGCCGCGGCGCGGATCAGACGGTTGTATACTGCCAGTCCCACGCCCTCCTTGTCCGGGCAGCGGGCATACACTTCCTTCGCCCCCAGCTCATCCAGCTGCCGCAGCGCCGCAAACAGGTGCCGCGCCTGGTCGGCCTCATCTGCCCCCAGGCTGACATAAGGCACCTGCAGCCCCGCCACATCCTCGGCAAAGCACAGGGCAAACAGCCCCGGCCGCTTGTGCGCGTTGACATAGGCGACAAACTGTGCGCTGTCCGCGTCCAGAATGGTGATCTGCGCCTTGGGCGCATAGTGCTTGTACTTCATGCCCGGCGAGGATGCCTTGACGCCGGCCTGCAGCTTTTCGGTCACCGCCTGGTGAATCTGCAGATCGGGCAGAAGCTCCCGCAGCATCTGCGGGGTCACCGCGCCGGGACGCAGCAAAACCGGTTTTTCCCCCGCCAGCGAGATGACCGTCGATTCCAGCCCCACACCGCAGGCTCCGCCGTCGACGATGGCGTCCACCCTGCCCCACAGGTCATGGACGCAGTGCTGAGCGGTTGTGGGGCTGGGCGAACCGGAGAGGTTGGCCGAAGGCGCAGCCACCGGCACCCCGGCCAGGCGGATGATCTCCCGCGCCACCGGGTGGGAGGGGATGCGCACCGCCACCGTGTCAAGCCCGCCGGAGGTCTCCATCGGGATGCAGTCCCGTTTTGGCAGAATGACGGTCAGCGGCCCGGGCGAAAAGCGCTCGCACAGCGCGTAGTAAACCGGCGGGATATTTTTTGCATATTGCTGTGTCTGGCTGGGATCGTACAGGTGGATGATGAGGGGATTGTCCTGTGGCCTGCCCTTGGCTGCAAAGATGCCCTTCACCGCCTGCGGGTCCAGCGCGTTTGCCCCCAGACCATAGACCGTCTCGGTCGGGAAGGCCACCAGCCCACCCCGCCGGATAATCGCTGCGGCCTGGCTTAATTTGTCCGCGTCGGACACAACGTCGTTTATCGTGAGCAGCAGCGTCTTTTTCTGCTGCAAATCCTGTTGCTGTTTCAAAAACAAAACGCCCTCTTTTTCTTACTTGTCGCCGCCGGGCACACCGGAGCTCTCCTTGAGCTTCTCGGCCTGGTCAAAGGTATTGAGCGCGTCGAACAGCTCATCGAGGTCTCCGTTGAGAACCTGCTCGAGCTTGTACAGGGTCAGGCCGATGCGGTGGTCGGTGACGCGTCCCTGCGGGTAGTTGTAGGTGCGGATGCGCTCGGCGCGGTCGCCCGCTCCCACCTGCAGCTTGCGCTCGCTGGCGATCTTCTCCTCCTGCTCGCGCTGCATCTTCTCATAGATGCGGGAGCGCAGAATCTTCATGGCCTTGTCCTTGTTCTTGTACTGGCTGCGCTCGTCCTGGCACTCGACAACGGTGCCGGTCGGGATGTGGGTGATGCGGATAGCCGACTCGGTCTTGTTGACGTGCTGGCCGCCTGCGCCGCCGGAACGGTAGGTGTCGATCTGCAGGTCCTTGGGGTTAATCTCCACCTCGACCTCGTCCGCCTCCGGCAGCACCGCTACGGTGACGGTGGAGGTGTGGATACGGCCCTGGGTCTCGGTCTCGGGCACGCGCTGAACGCGGTGCACGCCCGACTCAAATTTAAATTTGGAGTAAGCTCCATCGCCGTTGATCGAGAAGCTGACCTCCTTGTAGCCGCCAAGCTCGGTGGGGTTGGAGTTTAAAACCTCAATCTTCCAGCCCTTGCTCTCGGCGTACATCGAGTACATGCGGAACAGGCTGTTGGCAAACAGGGCCGCCTCGTCGCCGCCCGCGCCGCCGCGGATCTCGACGATGACGTTCTTGTCGTCGTTGGGGTCCTTTGGAATCAGCAGGATTTTGAGCTCCTCCGCGATGGTCTCGATCTGCTTTTTGCTGGTCTCGTACTGTTCCTCAATCAGCTCGCGGAAATCCTTCTCCAGGCCGCTTTCCTCCAGCATCATCTTGGCCTCGTCCATATCCTCCTGGGCCTTTTTGTATTCGCGGTACTTCTCCACGATGGGGGTCAGATTTTTATATTCCTTCATCAGCTGCGCGTACTGCTTTGGGTCGCTGACGACATTGGGGTCCATCAGCTGGTCGTTGATGGCCTGATAGCGCTCTTCTGCGCCGCCTAATTGTTCAAACATATTCTCTCGTTCTCCTTATCCAAAAAATTAACCTTGTTTACTCTGCTCCGGCTCTGCACCGGGGCGCTGAATCTGTCGGATATTTTTTTCCGCTTTGGAGCGGGCAATCATCACTTCCCGGCCGCAGCGGGTGCAGCGAAGCTTAAAATCCATGCCGCTTCGCAGAACCAGAAATTTATTTTCCCCGCAGGGATGATTCTTTTTCATCACCAGGATATCCCCTACACGCACATCCATCCTTACCCGGCCTCCTCGCCGTTGCCTCCTCGCCGTTGCCTCCTTGCCGCTGCTTTTTCTGCCGGCGGCTCCTTTGCTTAACGGCTTTCCCTTTTCCAGGCAAAAACAGCTTCTTTTTTGCAGCTGCCCTGCATACAGATTCTATTATAGCAAAGATAACCACACCAGCGCAAGATTTTCCTCTGCTTTTCTTTTTGAAAAGATGAGGTTTTCGCCCACCGGCGAGGACGGGGGACTTTTTTGCAACGGGGCCTGCGGCCCCCGAGGCTAGCTGCTGAACTTGGCTTCTGCTCCCACCAGGAGGGCGC
>ERZ1643251.3140-NODE-3140-length-15715-cov-63.894317_pt1 | contig 15715 bp, 23 predicted proteins | sample MGYA00579261_ERZ1643251 | MGnify/ENA primary metagenome ERZ1643251 (study PRJEB29033, sample SAMEA4952267) | chicken gut metagenome | biome: Broiler Chicken; feature: Gastrointestinal Tract; material: Caecum | place: Ireland | collected 2018 | study: Broiler...
ATTTATGAATAGTAAATGCTGGAATATTAGTAGTCTCCATCATCTTTTTAGCAGCTCTACCAGTCGGAGCAAGTAAGGCAATATCATCTACTTTTGCCTTTAATTCATGTTTAAGCAAATATACTATTGCTCTAATAATAGTAGTCTTTCCTGTCCCTGGACCTCCCGTTATTATCGTTAAATTATTGTTTAATGCTTTCATAATCGCATCTTTTTGTACACTATCATAAGTTATATGATTAGATTTTTCTAACCTACTAATACTATCTTCTAAATCTTTTATTTTTGTTTTTTTCATATCATTTAAATAACATAATCTATAAGTAATATATTCTTCTGCATCATAATAACTCTTCAAATAATATTTATCATTATCTATTACTATTTTGCCTTTTTTATTTAATAATATAAGTATTTCTTCTAACTTATCTTTGTCTAAATCTTTAATATAACTAAGTATTTTATTATATATATCATCTATATATAAATAAGTATCTCCATTATCAAAGCACAATTCTTTCATTACATATATAATTAATGCTTCAATTCTTCTATCATCATCTTTATCTATTCCCATATTATTTGCTATATCATCAATTATATTAAAACTAAATTCCATATCATCAATTAAATTATATATATTATCTTTTATTTTATCTAAAGAACTAGTTCCATATTTTTTTAATATATTCATAGCTTCTTTATTATTAAAACCTAAACTAGTCATTTCCATTACTATTTTACTAGATCCTTGATAATTAGTTAATATATCATGTATTTTATTAATTTTCTCTTCTGACAATCTAGGAATTTCTAATAATTTATCTTTATCATTAAGAATTATATCTAAAGTTTTATCTTCAAACTTATCTACTATCTTTTTAGCAGTAACTTCTCCAATTGGGAACATATCACTAGATAAAAATCCTACTAATTCTTCTTCTTTCGTAGGTATTTCTACTTCATAAGTATTTACTGTTAATTGATCACCATATTTATTATGTTTTGTATATTCCCCATTAAACTTATAAGTTGTACGATAATTAAGTTCTGGTAAAGTACCTACTATATGAACATGTTGTTTATCAACTAACTCCTTTATATCAGTATCTTTTATTTTTACAACTGCTACTGTATAATTATTTATTTCATTAAAATATATTGTTTTTTTTAAATTACATTTTATATATCCCATAAAATATCACCACATAAAAATTATATCATAAAAAAAAATATCTAAAAAGATATTTATTCATGAGTTTGTTCTGTTGCTACAGGAATATAACCTAAATATATTTTCTTTGAATAATAATTATCTACTATATTACTATTTATCCATATATAAATAAAATTATGAAAAAAATTATTTACTCCTAATTTTTTCTTTAACAATATCTAAAACCCCTATTAAATTATTTATTTTATTGGTTAAATATCTTTTTTCAAAATCAGATAACTGACCAGCAACAAATTTACTTCCATTTTTTTCAACTACTGTTTGTAAATCTATTCCTAAAATGCTTAACTCTTCTTGAATCAATAATTGAACAAATTCAATGTGATATCCATAAATGACCCCATCTTTATTCTCAATTCCTTCAGTTTTTAATAGTTCATCCATAGATGACATCTCTTTCCTTCTTAAATAACCATCTACCAACATTTGTATTAAAAAATTAACTCTATTGCTATCTGAAAATTCTCTTTCTTCTGTCCTTCCATTATAATTTAATTCATCCATGATTTTATACTCCTTTTCTTACCCAATCGACGACATCCCCCAAATAAGTACTCATAACTTCTGCACTAAACTGATTGTTATTTATAATTTCATTTTTTAAAAATTCAACAGTATTGCCAGTTATTTTTATAGGAGCATTAATTGTATCTGCAATAGCATTGAATGTTGCCTCAATACCATTAGTACTATTAGATGTGTTTTCATAAAGATTACTAAAACTAGATACATATTCATTAAAATTATTTTTGCTATTTAAATTATATTTAGCAGAAATAGATCCCCCAAAGCTTCCAGATCTATCACTACCAAAATCACCACCTCGTCCAACCGTTTGAGATGTTTCTGCATTTACATTTAATAAAGTTGCTTTATCAGTAGTTAAACCAACAAAACCACCCATTTTTGAAATTATTGACAATAATCTATCTTCTGCTGTTTGTTCATTACTTTCATAACTAGATAATTGCGTATCTAAAAATTCTTCTAATTTAGATAAATTAGTTTTTAATGATACTGATATTTCTGATACTTTATTATCTATATTTGTTAGCGTGCCAATTAAATTAGTACTAGTAACATTATTCCTTATCGCTGCTATTCCTGATTCTAAAGAAGGTAAATAACTATTTATTAAAGTATTATCTAAAGATGAAATATCTAAACTTATTTTTTTTAATTGTTCATTATTCAAACTAATAACAGACATTTTTACATCCTCCTATATTCTATAAAATGTACTATTTATATTGTTTAATCCTTCTTGAGCAGCGGCATTTGCCTTACTATATGATGCAATTTGACCACTTAAATATATTTTTAAACTATTTAGCAATGATCTAGTTTCATCACATTTTTCTTTATTAGAATAAGCATATTTTTTTAAAACAGAAGATATTGAATCACTATTAATTTTTTGAGAAATATATTGTAAAATTTGATAATCCTCATTGATTTTACTATTTAATTGCTCACTTATTTCATCTATTCTTTGATATACTTCTCTCATTCGTGTAATATCAAAATTTATTTCTCCCATATAAATCACTCCTTAAACTTTTTGAATTGTATTTCTTGATATTTTTTCACTTACATCAATATACTCAATTATTGCATCAGAAAATTCTTTATTATATTGTACTATATTATTCAAATATTCAACATTTTTCTTTAAACCTAAACTAAAAGATTGGGCATCAGCTTGAGTTTGTTCCCAATATACTGCCAACTCTTTAAGGATATAATCAATTGAATGAGAAACTGATTGTAAATAATTTGAATTTTCTAATAATTCACTTGCTTTTGCTTTTACTGTTGCAGGTTCCATTATATTAATACTCATATATTTTCAACTCCTCTATTTTGAATTAAAATAGTATTTTCTGCATATTCACGCATTTTTTTGCTAAAATTTATAATTGTATTATTTAAAGAGTATAGTTCCTCTAAATTCTTTTTAGCGGCTAATAAATACGTTTCCTTATCTTCTGTAGTAGATTGCCAATTTTGTTCTATTTGTTTTATATATGTTGTTAAGTATTCACATGCTCTTGATACATTCTCGTTAGTTTGTAGTAAATCATTAATTTGTTCAATCAACATATCTAAATTTTTTATCCCATAAACATCCATATTATTCACTCCTTTATCGTGTTATTATAAGTTAAGTATAACATTTGTACATTTCTGTGTCAACAACAAGAAAATATTTATTAAAATTTACAAATTATTTTACTTTTTTTTAAATTAGTATTGACAAAAATACTAACTTCCATTATTATATTAACTACCAATTCAAATTTTAAGCGAATTGGTGCTAGTATCACACTAGCCAACCCCTTTTTATTCTTTTTGGAAGAGACTCTTCGGAGTCTCTTTTGTTTATATATAAAGAAAAGAACACTAATATTAATAATTAATGTTCTTGAATACTTATTTAGATTGATAATTAGATCCGCTTAATTGGTTTTGAGCTAATTTTACTAATCTCTTAGTAATTTCTCCACCAACTGATCCGTTAGCTCTAGCAGTAGCATCTGGTCCTAAGTTAACACCAAATTCGTTAGCTATTTCATATTTCATTCTTTCGATAGCTTGTTTTGCTCCTGGAACTGACATTTTGTTATTAGAGTTTGTCATTTCTTTCACCTCCTACACTAATAGGTTGTGAAAAAACTAAAATTTAATACTCTTTTTTTAATGGTAATTTTTTCTAAATATCAAATTTATTATTTTCTTTATCAATTACTACTGTCTCCATATTATTAATAGCATTATTAATTAATTTTTCATAATCAAAATTATTTTCATAATTAATTGCATTCTCCAATATTGGATTAATTACTGGATGTTTAGGTAAAAATATCGTACAACAATCTTCATAAGGTAAAATAGATGTTTCATAAGTATCTATTTTTTTACTTATATCAATTATTTCTAATTTATCTAAACATGCGACTGGTCGTATAACTGGATAATTGGTTACATTATTAATTACATTCATACTATTTAATGTTTGACTAGCTACTTGTCCTACACTTTCTCCGTTAATTATAACAAGTGCTTTTCTTTTTCTTGCTACTTGCTCACTAATCCTATACATCATTCTTCTCATAATAGTTATCATATATTCTTTAGGGCAATATTTATATATTGCTTCCTGTATTTCTGTAAAATTAATAATATTTAAAACTATATTAGAATTATATTTGCTTAATTTTTCTACTAATTTTTTTACTTTATTTTTAGCTTGAATGCTAGTATGGGGAGGAGACTCAAAATAAATACATTCTATTTTTATTCCTCTTTTCATTGCTAAATATCCCGCAACTGGGGAATCTATTCCTCCAGATAGCATTAAAAGTCCTTTACCTGCTACTCCAACAGGATAACCTCCAGCACCTTTTATTTCTTTCGTATAAATATAAGCATAATCTTCTCTTATTTCTATTTTAAGTTCATATTCAGGATTATGTACATCCACACTAACATTAGAAATATTTTTTAAAATTAATCCTCCTATTATATTATTAAATTCCATACTAGGAATTGGAAAGCTTTTATCACTTCTTTTAGTTTCTACTTTAAAAGTTTTAAAAGAAATATTTTTAACAATATCTAATACATTAGTTTTAATACTATCAATATTATTATCAACTTTATAAGCAACTACTATACTGTGTATTCCAAATATATTAGATAAAATAGCAACTATTTCATCTATATTATCATTAGTTTCTATAAACATTCTAACTCTATTTTTTATTATTTTTACATTATAATTTTTTAATTTATTTTTAATATTTTCATATAATAAATTTATAAACAAATTACGATTATTCTTTTTGGTGGTAAGTTCACCATACTTAATTAATATTATTTTATCCATAATGCACCTCTTTTTTACATTTAATTATAATTTATATGGTATTTATAGTCAAGAAAAAATATATATTAAAAATAATATATATTAATTTATAGTGCATAAATTTGCTTCAGGACAATTTTCTGTAAAATAGTATTTATTTTTTTCATCATTTTCTATATTACCATTACCATTAATATCAACCCCTGTACTTGGAGCATATCCAATACAACCCGGAATTTTATTACCATTATTATCTTTGGCCATATCTTCAGTAATCCATCCTTTATTTATTAAACTATCTATTGAAATTTTACAATTTCCATTTATTAAATTAGCATAATACGAATCATTTTTATTAACTGATATTTCCACAGAACTTATTATTAATTCTTTTTTAGCATCTAACTCTTTTTGTTCGCTTCTAGATAATGATGATGTAATACTAGGAATAGCCACTAATAATAAAGCTATTAATATAGCAAGAACTGCTAATAATTCTACCAATGTAAAACCATTTTTCTTTTTTTTCACATTTTACCTTCTTTCATTATATACAACTATCATATTCATAACACTCTATTAAACCATTTGTATCATTAATATACTTATATTTAAAAGTTGTATTATCATAATAAATATTTCCATTTAAAATGGTACCAGAACTACTTCTTATTTCATCTTCAGTAATCCAATTATCTTTTAAAAGAGAAGAAATTGATAAATAACATTGAGAATTTTTTAATGGAGTAAAAAAGCAATCACTTTCTGATAAATTTAATTCAATAGCACTTATTATAATCTGTTTTTTGGATTCCAATTCATTCTCTTCAGTTCTAGATAATGATGAAGTTACACTGGGAATAGCCACTAATAATATTGTTACTAATATAGCAAGAACTGCTAATAATTCAACTAATGTAAATCCTTTTTTATTTTTTCTCATATTATCCTACTTTCAAATATATTATAACAAAATAAAAGAAAAAAGAAAACTAATTTTTAACAGCTTTCTTTAACATATCACTTTTATCTGTATAAGTAGTATGTAATAACTCATGTGCTTTTTCACTAAATGGTTTTTCTAAATAATTATTATATAAATCAATAATTTCCTTATTTTGATAACAATTTCTTATTTTTCTTTCTTTATCTATGTTATATAATCCATTACTTCTTTTACCTTTTATTTCAGCACTTATTGGAAATATTACTCTTGGTTGTCCTCCTCCTGCAATACACCCTCCTTCACATGCCATAACTTCAATAAAATCATAATTTACTTCTTTGTTTTTTAATTTTTCTAGAACTTTTCTGGCATCACCCGTACCATTTATTACAGCTAGTTTTAATTCTTTTCCTTCTATATTTAAGATAGCTTCTTTAATATTCGATAAACCTCTTACTTCATTAAATTCTAGAAGCTTGCTATCAGGATCTTTGCCTGTTAATAATTTATATACATATCTACAAGATGCTTCCATAACACCACCTGACGCACCAAATATAGCACCTCCGCCTGAACTTTCACCCATAATACTATCATAGTTAGATTCTTCAATATTTTTAAAATCAATATTTTCTTTCCTAATAATCTCGGCAAGTTCCCTAGTAGTAATTACATAATTTACATCATTATTAAATTCTTCCCTTTTTATTTCACTTTTTTTAGAAGTACAAGGTGTTACTGCTATTGTTACTATATTTTCTTTATTTATATTTTTAATTTTAGAAAAATAGTTTTTAATGATTGATCCTTGCATTAATATAGGGCTTTTACAAGTAGATAAATTAGGAATAAATTCAGGGTAGAATATTTCTATAAATTTTACCCATGAAGGACAACAGCTAGTAAACATAGGTAATATCCCTTCATTATTAATTCTATCAATTAATTCACTTGCCTCTTCCATAACTGTTAAATCTGCACCAAAAGTAGTATCAAATACATAATCAGCCCCTATTTTTCTTAAAACTGACACAATCTTACCTTCTACATTAGTTCCAGGATCCATTTCAAACTCTTCTCCTAATGCCACCCTTATTGCGGGTGATGTTTGAAAGATTTTTATTTTATCACTTTTTAACACTTCTAATACTTTTAAATAATCATATTTTTCTGTAATACTTCTAGTAGGACATACATTAGAACATTGACCACATCCAATACAAATTGCATTATCCCCAGTATCTTCTAATTTATAATATCCATACACACTTAAACTAAATTTACATACACTTTTACATGCTCCACATTTTATACATTTAGATTCATCTCTACATATAGATAAATTATCATCCTCAATTGGAACTCTTACATCGTTAAATAAATGCTTACTCATAATATAACCTCACTTACATATATAATTATAACAAAAAAAATATTATATTAAACATTTTTATTAACTTAATATAATATTTTACTTATAAGGATAATGTATATGGATCTGTGGAGGTTCCTGTACCCCCAGTTATATTTACTGTTGATTTTAAATAAAGGACTGGGGAAGCGGAGAGGCCGGAGTTGTTCTTGTCAGAATAATTAATGCCACCAAACGTAAGTAAACAAAAAACATAAAAGGAGTTACTAGAATACTGAGTAATAGTCACCTGCACCAAACTAGAATTATATAAATAATCATTATTTTTACAATCGCTATAATTATACCAATTAAATAATGCTGTGGATAAACACGATGCTCTATTTGTTGTTGTTCCACCACTTGTTGCATATCCATAATCTGATGGATACATTAGGCCTATTTTACCTACCCAATATATTGAATTCCCACTGTATACTATTGTCCCCCTTTCATATTCATACCAGTGACTTGCTAGTCCATTTGAGGAACTATTATACGATGCAGTTCCTCCTAGGTTCCAATAAGTATCTCCTATTAAAGTTTTAGATTTATCACTTAAACTATTATAGTAGTCTCCATTTAAAAAAATCTGTAATGATGCCTGACCCCAATCACTTCTACCAGCATCAGCCCATGCCTTATTACCTATTGACTCATTTCTTATTAGCTTAAGTCTTTTTTCTGTTGGTCCATTGTAAGTAGAAGCTACATCAAATACTCCTATTATTCTCCATAATTCATTATTAAACCATACATAATTATTAGGATTAGATCCCATATATCTTACATTACCATCAGGGTCATCATTATTCATTGTAGTAGGATTATCTATTAATAGTGATTCAATATATGATGATGCTAAAACTCCTTCTTTATATACTTCCGTTATTAAATATCTATTAGTGGGCAAATTTAAATTATTATCACTAGAATATCCTACACCTATATTTATTGTTATTGTTGATGATGTTTTATTTTCTATTACAAATGTTACTTTAGCATTTTCTCCCTGCATTAATTGCTCTTTTGTATCATTTAAAGTATCTTCTTTTTTCCCTATTATTATATCATCATTTTTTACACTAGGATTCACCATTTCATACCATATCCCATAATATAATGCATTATTTGTATCATTATTTACAGTAAACTCTATTACCTTTTTATCTTGAGAATTTATTTCTAAACTTTCATATTCTACTATTTTTGAATCTATACTTAATGTTGAAGCACTCATTGTTACTATATCATTTGTTTCCACTGTTTCTGTAAACATTGCAAACGTTGAATATAATGATAATACTATTAATACCATTACTACTATACTTATTAAATAATTTCTTTTCATACTACTTAACTCCTAACCACAAAAAAACTATAGTAAATAATTCTAGTTTCCTAGAACTTTACTATAGTTATACTTATTTATACTATTTTTTGTTAACAAATAGGTAAAATTATACCCCCCCCCTTAATTTACAAACAGTTAATTTAGTTAAATATATATCCATAATATCTACTCCTTCCATTTGTAAATTAGAGAGTTATTTACTCTACTGTTTACATTATTAATATATCATAATTTGTAATAGTTAGCAAGATAAAAGTTAATTATTTATATCTATAACATTAATTTTATCTTTATACTTATTTACTGGTCCATAGCTTAAACGATGATACTTAGTAATACCATATTTACTTATAGCTTCTAAATGTTTTTTAGTAGGATACCCTTTATTATGTTTTAAATCATACATAGGATATATCTTATCTAATTCATCTAACATTCTATCCCTTGTTACTTTGGCAATTACTGAAGCTGCTGCTATTGTAATACTTTTAGCATCTCCTTTAATAATGGAAGTAGTTGGAATATCAAGTTCAAGAGGCATAGCATCAACTAAAATATGTTCAGGTTTTATTTCCATATTTTCAACAGCTTCAGCCATTGCTTTTTTAGTTGCTTGATAAATATTTAATTTATCTATTTCTTTTTCATCAACTACTCCTATCCCTATACTAATAGCATCTTTCATTAAAATATCATAAAATTTTTCTCTTTTTTTCTCTGATAATTTCTTTGAATCAGTAAGTCCCATTAAGACATAATCTTTCGGTAATATTACACATGCTGTAACTACTGGTCCAATTAAAGGCCCTCTTCCTACTTCATCAATTCCCCCGATTAAATTTATTCCTTTTTCATATAATTCATCTTCATATTCGTACATACTATCTTCTTCCATTCATATTATTATAACCAATTGGTTTATTATCTTTTCTAACTTGGTTACCACCAATTCCATAACTTCTGTTTATTGTATTTATTTTATTATTTTTAACTTTTTCTTCTAGTACTTTATTATGATTGGCTTTCCATCTATCATTAAATACTTCTGTTAAATCTCTATTTTTTTTGAACATTTACTTCCCTACTTTCTTTTAAAAATTGTTCTATATTGTTTTGATCAAATACTATATCTATTACAAACAATTTTATTATTTTAGAATATTTAAATTTATTACCTTTCTTATATATTTTTAAATTTAATAATTCTTCATCATTCAACTTTTTATATAAAACAATTGCACTAACCAAAGTATAAACAGAAACTAATTCATAATATTTATTTATATTATTATTAACAACTATAGTATAATCATCATCTTTTTTAGTGTAAAATGCTAAAACATCATTCTCTAAATCACTATGATACAATTTTATTCCTAAATAACTGGTTAGTTGTCTATAACTCTTTATCTCTTGGTTAAATTTTTTTCTAATTCTATTAATTTCATCATATAATATTTGTGCTATATTGTATTCCATAATATTACCTCAATATTAGTATAACACCTACCTAAAAATAATTCAAATAAAATAAGAATATAGATTTTTTATATCCATATTCTTATTTTTTTTCTTCTAATCTATCTAATACTTCTTTTACAACTATTATTGCTTTTTCTCTTATTTCATTTGCAACATTTTCTAAAACTGGAGTTCCTTTTTCTTTTGCTAAAGTTAATAATTCTTCACTTTTTTGTTTTAATTCTTCTCCTTTTTTCTTAGCAATCTTTAAAACTTTTTCTTTATCTAAATCTTCTAATTCTTTTTTTACTTCGTCTACTTTTTTAAAAAACTCTTCTTTAACTTCTTCAATATCTATTTCTTTAGCTTTTCCAATTAATTCATCTAATTTGTTTTTTAGATCTCTTCTTGTTTCACTACCTTTTTTAGGGGCAAATAAAATTCCTAAACCTGCTCCTACAGCTGCACCAGCAATAAATTTACCAATACCACTTTTTTTGTCTTTACTCATTAATTTCATCATCCTCTCTTTTTTTCTTAGCAAATATTTTCCTTATCAACGAACTAATTCCATCAACTAATTTATCACTGATTAAAACTAGTTTATCAGCAGTCAAATCAATAATAGAAAATACTCCATTTAATTTATTTACTTTAACATTAATATCATCTACAACATTTTCAATTTTATTCATTGTAATTATTAATTTTATACCTAATATTATTAATACAATAAGTAAAATAGAACCCAAAATATATAATATAACTTGTAAAACATCTAATATTTCCATTATAAGTCATCCCTTTCTTCATACATAGAATCAATTAAATCGAACAAATCATCTGTTAATTCAACGTCTTCTTTACCTTTGGACTTCTTAACTTCATCATTATTAGTTTCTTTTACTTCTATTTTTTCCGCTACTACATCTTCATCATTATGATTAATAATTTTTACTTCACTTGTATCTTCATTTTTTTCTTGTTCTCTAGGGACTTCATACGCAACACCAAAATCGTAATAATTTTCTTCAGCAGTTCCTATAGTTGTTTCTTCATTCTTATTATCTTCAAGTATATCTCCTAATAACTCTTCATCATGATATACTTCAACATTACTTGTTTCTTTCACATCTTTTATATCATCAAGTAAATTATCTTGTAATTCATCCGCTAAAGTTCCAAAAGCTTTCATTCTAACACTTTCAAAATCAACTTTTTTAGATGGTCTTTTTAGTTCATATTCACTTTCTTTTTTAGCTTTCAATTCCTCTTTTTTATAGTTCTTATCTAAAATACCATAAACCGGAGATATTATAGGTGTTGCTTTAAAAACATGTTTTTCTTTTTTCTTTGTTTCCTTTTTAGCATATAATTCTGAAACACTTTTCTTTTTTTCCCTTTCTTGTTCTTTTTGCATTATATTTTGATTGCTATAACTAGGTATTTCAAAATCTTTTTCTTCAAACGCAACAGGAAATTTAAAACTGTTATTAGGCCTTACCAATTCTCTATCACTTAATTTTTCTTCTTCTTTTGCTTTTTCTTCTAGTATGTTTATTTGTTTTTCTTCTTTTTCTATTTTCTCTCTCATGAAAGTAGGAAGTTTAGGTTCTTCTACTTTTTCTTCTTCAATTTCTATTTCCTGTGTTTCAATAATTTCTTCTTCATCAGTAAACAAATTTTTTATTTTATCTAATAGCCCCATCATGGCACCTCTTTCTCATCTTATTCATCAGGCAACGCCTCAATTTTTTCTTCATCTTGAACATATTCTTCTAAATATTCATTAAATTTGCTTTCACTATCATCAGGTTTTAAAATATTGTAAACGGAATCTTCACTACGAATATTATTATCTTCAATTATTTCCAAAATTAATATATCATTATACTCTATACTGTTCATAATTATCATAGAATACGCAATTAAATTAGATATTTTATCTTCACTAGTGTAAAATTCTACTTTTGCATAATTATAAACTAATTTTACAAAGTACTCATTATCTTCTTTGTTAATTCCTATATAACCAACTTTATTTTTACTACTGATATTACTAAAATAATAATTAAAATCTTTTTCATAATCATTTAAATCTTTTTTATAATAATAACTTACTATATCAACATACATATATATATCTTCATCTAATATTCTAAATTTTTGATTAAAATCAATATTATATATTAAAGATACTCCTTTAGGAAGATAATATTTGTAACCTTTAGTAGCAGTATTAACTAAATTAGTTGATGAATTAATTATATTATCAGCAATATTTTTATACTCTATTTCATTATCAGTCCTTGTACATCCTGAAAGAAAAACAGTTAAAAGTAGTAATATAAGAAATTTCTTCATACTGTCACCTACTCTTAACTAATTATATCAAAAAAAAATATAAATGAAAATACTTTTTGATTATTTTAAAAAAAATTACCCATATATTTTATGAGTAATTTTTAAAGTTAAGTTTTTCTAATTCTGGCAATATGAAAATACCATCTTTTCTTATTAAGACATCATCAAAATATATTTCCCCTCCGCCATATTCTTTTCTTTGAATAAGTACTAGATCCCAATGAATAGAAGAAATATTACCATTAAATGCATCTGCATAAGCATTACCTGGTGTAAAATGCAAACTTCCCGTAATTTTTTCATCATATAAAATATCTCCCATTGGATTTTTGATTAGAGGATTTACACCAAGAGCAAACTCTCCAATATATCTACTACCTTCATCTGTGTTAAATATTTCTTCTAATTTTTCATTATCTTGTTCACTTTCACATTTTATTATTTTTCCATTTTTGAAAGTCAATTTAACTTTTGTAAATACGCTATTTCTATATGGTGAAGGTGTATTATAGGTAATATATCCATTTACACTATCCTTTATTGGTGCTGTATATATTTCTCCATCAGGAATATTATATTTACCCGCACATATAATTGCAGGCATTCCTTTTATTGAGAATGTTAAATCTGTAGTATCAGTTTTTATATGTACTTTATCAGTCTTTTCCATTAATTCTTTTAAAGGTTTTAATGCATCATTCATACTACTATAGTCAAATATCATCGTGTCTATTGCAAATTCATAAAACTCATTAGTTGTCATTTTTGCTTTATATGCGTCTAATGATGATGGATAATTAAGAAGTACCCATTTTCTTTTATTAATTCTAATATCATCTATCTCTTTAGTTAATTCACCTAATTTATTTAATTTAGAAATATTTGTATTCTTATTTTCAAAATCATTGATATTATAACAAATAGTTATAAAAGCATCAAAATTTTCTACTTCAAATTTTTTTCTTTTTACTATACTATCTATCATTAAATCACTTAAATTTTCATAGATTAAATTATTAATTTCTTCATCATTTATTTTTAAATACGGATATCCCCCTTTATCAATAATATTTTTCATAATATACCTAATTAAATTTTTATCTACTCCATTATCTACTGATATTAGCACTTTTTCATTTTCTTTAACATTAATTGAATAATCGATTAAAATATTCGCAAGTATTTTTAATTTATTCATCATTTTATGCACTCTCCATTTCTTTTTCAATATAATATTATGAAAGGGGAATAAATATGTATAACAATATATATAACAGAAGAAGTCAAAACAATTATTATCATTCTAATGATAGATTTATTGGTGGAGGCTTTTTAGGGCCATTTATTTTAGGCGGAATCACTGGAGGATTATTGGCTCCTGCATTTTACCCTAGACCTTTACCTCCTAGACCTTTTCCACCATATCCATATCCTTACCCATATCCTTATTATTAACAATTTATAACTATTTATTAATAAAATCTAACTTCTTGTTAGATTTTTTAACACTTTGAATCATCTATTGATATATTATACACTTCATTTATATCTTTATGTACATTAATCATTAAACAATTAGATATGTCTTGATCAGTAATTGGATTAATTAATTGATTTTTATTAAAATAGCCTCTTGAAATTAAATTATTTGCTAAAAAACTAGTACTATTATTTTTCCAAACATAATCATTATTACAATTAATAGTATTAGATTCACATTCGATTATATACGTATTAGATGCTTTAATAACATTATTTTTTAAAATATCATAAGATTTTTCTTTACTTATAGATAAAGTTGAATTAATACTAAACATAATTAATGTAACAATAATAGAAATAATAACTAGACCCATCAACAATTCTATTAACGTAAACCCTTTATTATTCATAAAAACATCCTTTCATATAAAAAGTATAACATTGTTTATTTTTTTTATCAATAATTTTACTTTTAAAAACAGGTATGATATACTTGTCTTAAGGTGATTTTATGAAAAGATTTAATATGATTGATGAGGAATTTATTTGTGAAAATTGTAATAAACAAGTTTTAAAACTTAATTATACCGCTAGAGACCATTGTCCTTATTGTCTATATTCAAAACATGTAGATATAAATCCTGGTGATAGGCAAAATACATGTCAAGGATTACTAAAACCAATAGGTATAGAAAAATACAAAAACACTTATAAAATTATATATAAGTGTTCTAAATGTCATCAAATACATAAGAATATTATGGCAAGTGATGATAATTTTGATAAAATAATAGAAATATCAAATATTATCTCATTTTAATTTGCCTAATAAAGTCATATATTGTAGGAATTACTAATATAAATATAAACAATAAAGCAACAATTCCTAAAAGTAATTTCATTTCAGGAGTTATACTTATAGATAACTTCTTTTCTTTTTGATTATTTGTATATGTTGGAATATAGTTATATGAAACATTATCACTATATTGTTCTGGTTGTGCTTTATTATAATCGACATTACTATTATAATATGTTCCAGAATTTGAACTAGGATCTTGTGATAACAGTGAATTAATATCAGGTTTCTCTTTATCCAAATCTTGAACTCCACCAACACTTTGTTCTACATTGTTTGGTGTATTAAAATTAGTTGTAGCTTTGTAGGGAGCAACATTTTCAGCATCATCTTTTTTTTCTGTTAAATCATTAGAAAAAGTTTCATTAAACTTCTTCATTATTTCATCATCATTCATTGTTAACCTCCCTTAAAAATTTATTGATTATTAATACCAGTTACAAACATATTTGATACATCATTATTATTAATATTAACAGGTTCTACTGGTTTTGGTCCTTCTGGTACTGGTGGCACTGGTGCTCCCATTGGTTGTACTGGACTTATTGGTTGTTCCCAACTATTAACAGCCTCTACTGGTTTTGGCGGCTCTGTTACCGGTGGCACTGGTGCTCCCATTGGTTGTACTGGACTTATTGGTTGTTCCCAACTATTAACAGCCTCTACTGGTTTTGGCGGTTCTGGTACTGGTGGCACTGGTGCTCCCATTGGTTGTACTGGACTTATTGGTTGT
>ERZ1643251.3143-NODE-3143-length-15690-cov-7.275536_pt1 | contig 15690 bp, 13 predicted proteins | sample MGYA00579261_ERZ1643251 | MGnify/ENA primary metagenome ERZ1643251 (study PRJEB29033, sample SAMEA4952267) | chicken gut metagenome | biome: Broiler Chicken; feature: Gastrointestinal Tract; material: Caecum | place: Ireland | collected 2018 | study: Broiler...
TGCAACAACTTCTGCTCCTACTGCATCGTGCCCTACGTCCGGGGCCGGGAGCGGAGCCGGGAGCCGGAGGAGATCCTCTCCGAGATCCGCCAGCTGGTGGCCGAGGGCTACAAGGAGATCACCCTCCTGGGCCAGAACGTCAACTCCTACGGCAAGGATCTGGACCACCCCATGGACTTTGCGGATCTCCTCCGGGCCATCGATCAGATCCCCGGGGATTACCTGATCCGCTTTATGACCAGCCACCCCAAGGACGCGGGGGAGAAGCTTTTCACCGCCATGGCGGAGTGCCCCCATGTGGCAAAGCAGCTCCATCTGCCGGTGCAGTCCGGGAGCACCCGGGTGCTGAGGGCCATGAACCGGGGCTACACCCGGGAGCAGTACCTGGAGAAGGTCCGTATGGCCCGCTCCCTGATGCCGGACATCGTCCTCACCAGCGACATCATCATCGGCTTCCCCGGGGAGACCGAGGCGGAGGCCATGGATACCGTATCCCTCATTGAAGAAGTGGGCTACGACGCCCTTTTTACCTTCATCTACTCCCCCCGGCCGGGAACCCCTGCCGCCGCCATGCCGGATCCCGCCACCCGGGCGGAAAAGCAGGTGTGGTTTGACAAGCTGGTGGACGCTCAGAACCGAATTTCCGGGGAGCTCCACCGCCGGTACGTGGGAAAGACCGTCCGGGTACTGGTGGACGGGGAGAGCGGCGACGAGCAGTGGCCCCTCCAGAGCCGCACCGAGGGAGGACGGCTGGTCCACCTGAAGGGGGACAAGTCCCTGGTGGGGCAGTACGTCCAGGCGGAGGTCATTGACAGCAACACCTGGGCGCTGTTTGGGGAGGTGCGGGGGTAGGCACCCCCGGGGCCCGGGCGCTGTCCGGCGGGGGCTCCACCCCCGGGGCCCGGGTCACTTTTTCCTCGGCGAAAAAGTGACCAAAACGCCGCCGGGGACACCCCGGACCCCGCTTTTTATTCAATCGGACGCTCCCAAACTTTGCGAGTGCGCAGCCACTGAAGTGGCAGATTCCTTCGGGCTTCTGATCTGCGGCGGGTTTCTCGTCGATGCTTCGGCTGTCGCCCTTTTGAAGGGGGAGATGAAGCTATTTTTTCAGCGTCGGACTGCCTGCAACTGCCGGAACTGCATCAGCTTTTGCCGGAGCATGATGGAACCAATCCCCGGCACCAGGGCCAGGCGGAGCGGGTAAACCGCCCCGCCGGAAAGCCGCCTTACCTGGCCAGGCGCAGGGCCAGGCGAAAGCCCTTATGGAACAGGTATTGCAGCTCCGCGGAGCTGACGGCATTGCACCGGGGTTCGTAGTCCCTGTACAGCCGCCGCTGGGCCGGGGTGAAGGTGGCCGTCAGAGCCTCCAACGCCTCGTCCCGGCTCTCCGACAATACCTGATACGCCCCCTGCTCCCACAGCCCCGGCATCTCATGCTCCATGATGTAGTAAAACAGACATTCCTCGTATTTGTTCACTCAATTTACCCCCATCAGATATTGAGAAGCACAATCGTGCATGCTATGATGGTAGTATAACATGCACAAATGTGCTTGTCAAGGAAAAGAGGGCTTATGACCTTTTCAGAACACCTGCTATCCCTGCGGTTGTCCAAGGGGCTGAAGCAGCAGGAACTTGCCGAAACGCTGGGAATCTCCCTGCGGGTCTACCAATACTATGAACACGGCGACCGCACGCCGCCTCTGGAGACCCTCATCGCTCTGGCAGATTTATACGACATCTCTCTGGACGAGCTGGTCTGCCGGGAACGTTAGCTAACGCGGGGCCAACCGGCCCCGAATCCGGTGCTTATCGACAGGGGCTCCACCCCCGGACCCCGGGTCACTTTTTCCTCGGCGAAAAAGTGACCAAAACGCCGCCGGGGACACCCCGGACCCCGCTTTTTATCCAATCGGACGCTCCCAAACTTTGTGGGTGCGCAGCCACCGAATCAAAGATTCCTTCGGGTATCCGATCTGCGGCGGGTTTCTCGTCGATGCTTCGGCTGTCGCCCTGTTAAAGGGAGAAGCGAATCTGCGGTTCCGTGTCGAGCTGCCTGCGCCTGCGGGAGCTGCTTCGGCTCCCGTCCACAAAACAAGAAACCACTATCGTCCCGAGGGGCGACAGCCGAAGTGGGTAAACCGCCCCGCCGATTACGAGGCGGCCGCAGGCCTATGAGAGATTCAGCGGCAGCCGGGCCGCAAGTCAGCCCCTAAACCGATCAAACAAAAAACGGGGGCCGGGGTGTCCCCGGCGCCCTTTTGGGTACTTTTCCGGCGAGGGAAAAGTACCCCTGCGGAGCACGCCCAGCCCGAAAGGCTGATAAAAGCGCCTTCGGCGGCACTCCGCCGATTACCCCCGCCGGCGGCCGCCGGCAAATCACAGAAAGAGGACACGACCATGGCAGAAATGACGCCCATGATGCGGCAATACCTGGAGATCAAGGAACAGAATAAAGACGCCATCTTGTTCTTCCGCCTGGGGGACTTCTACGAGATGTTCGACGAGGACGCGAAGCTTGCCTCCCAGGAGCTGGACCTCACCCTCACCACCCGGGACCGCGCCAAGCCCGAGGAGGAGCGGGTGCCCATGTGCGGCGTGCCCTACCACTCCTGCGACGGCTACATCGCCCGGCTCATCGCCAAGGGCTACAAGGTGGCCATCTGCGAACAGACCGAGGACCCCGCCAAGGCCAAGGGCCTGGTGAAGCGGGACATCATCCGTGTGGTGACCCCCGGCACCGTGGACAGCTCCATGCTGGAGGCCAGCCGCCCTAACTACCTGTGCGCCATCTGCCTTGCCGGGGAGGAGGCGGGGCTGTGCTTCTGCGACATCACCACCGGCAAAACCCATGTCACCGCCTTTGATGGCGGCGACCTGATCGACCGCATCGAAAGCGAGCTGGGCCGCTTCGCCCCCTCCGAGGCCATCCTCAACGACGAGGCCTACGGCCACGGGGAGCTGGTAAAGCTCCTGCGGGAGAAGTTCAACTGCCGCTCCGACAACTACGGCGAGCGCCGCTTCCGCCCCGACGAGGGCCGCCGTCTGGCGGAAAAGCAGTTCGGCAAGGACGCTGCCGGGGCTATCCCCGACCGCCGCGCTGCCGCCGTCATGGCTCTGGGGGGACTTCTCCACTACCTCTACGAGACTCAGAAAACAGACCTGGGCTACATTCAAAGCCTGGAATACTACGAGGAGGGCCGCTTCCTGGAGCTGGACCTTACCGCCCGGCGGAACCTGGAGCTGACGGAAACCCTCCGCTCCAAAGAGAAGAAGGGCTCCCTTCTGTGGGTGCTGGACAAGACCAAGACCGCCATGGGCGGACGGTGTCTCCGGAGCTGGCTGGCCCGGCCCCTTCTCTCTGTCACCGCCATCAACCGCCGCCTCACCGCCGTGGAGGCCCTGGTGAAGAGCCCCATGGACCGGGAGGAGCTGATCCTGGCCCTCACCGGCATCAGCGATATGGAGCGGCTCATCGGCCGCATGGTCTACGGCAGCGCCGGCGGCCGGGACGCCGCCTCCCTGCGCTCCGCCCTGGAGAAGCTGCCGGAGGTGAAGGCCCGCCTTGCCCCCTTTACCGGCGGACGGCTGGGGGAGCTGGGGGAGAGCCTTGACACCCTGGAGGACGTCTGCGGTCTTCTCCAGCGGGCCATCGTGGACGAGCCCCCCTTTTCCGTCCGGGAGGGCGGCTTCATCCGGGAGGGCTACGACGCCGAGGTGGACCGCCTGCGGCACATCCTCACCGGCGGCAAGGGCATTATCGCCGAGGTGGAGGCCCGGGAAAAGGAGAAAACCGGCATCAAGAGCCTGAAGGTGGGCTACAACAAGGTCTTCGGCTACTACATCGAGGTCAGCAAGTCCTACTACGACCAGGTGCCCGAGGGCTACATCCGCAAGCAGACCCTGGCCAACTGCGAGCGCTACATTACCCAGGAGCTCAAGGACCTGGAGCACACCATCCTCACCGCCAGCGACCAGGTGGTGGCCCTGGAGTTTGACCTCTTCACCAAGCTGCGGGAGGCAGTAGGGGAGCAGATGAGCCGGATCCAGGCCTCCGCCGCCGCGGTGGCGGAGCTGGACGTGCTGTGCTCCCTGGCCTCCGTGGCCGCCAAAAACGGCTACTGCCGTCCCGCCGTGGACGAGGGCGGCGTCATCGAGATCCACGAGGGCCGTCACCCGGTGGTGGAGCGGATGCTGAAGGACAGCCTCTTTGTCCCCAACGACACCTACATGGGGGAGAAGGAAAACCGGGTGGCCATCATCACCGGCCCCAACATGGCGGGCAAATCCACCTACATGCGCCAGGTGGCCCTCATCGTCCTGATGGCCCAGATCGGCTCCTTTGTCCCCGCCAAGGACGCCCGCATCGGCATCGTGGACCGGATCTTCACCCGCATCGGCGCCAGCGACGACCTCTCCGCCGGGCAGTCCACCTTCATGGTGGAGATGACCGAGGTGGCGGAGATTCTGAAAAACGCCACGGAGCGGAGCCTTCTCATCCTGGACGAGATCGGCCGGGGCACCAGTACCTTCGACGGCATGAGCATCGCCCGGGCGGTACTGGAGCACTGCGCCGACCGAAAAAAGCTGGGGGCCAAGACCCTCTTTGCCACCCACTACCACGAGCTCACTGAGCTGGAAGCCACCCTCCCCGGAGTGAAGAATTTCAACATCGCCGTCAAGGCCCGGGGCGAGGACATCGTCTTTCTCCGCAAGATCCTTCCCGGCGGGGCGGACCGCAGCTACGGCATCGAGGTGGCCAAGCTGGCGGGGCTGCCCGACACGGTGGTCCGCCGGGCCCGGACCGTCCTCAAGGAGCTGGAGGAGCAAAGCGGCGCCGCCGCCCCGCTCCTCACCGCCCCCAAAACCGACCAGATGTCCCTGGAGGCCCTGGGGGAGGCGGAGGTCATCGACCGGCTCCGTCGGACCCAGCCCGACGCCCTGACCCCCATCGAGGCGTTGAGCCTCCTCTATGAACTCAAGCAGAAGCTGTCCTGAGGGCGGCATCCCTCTTACTACATAAGAAAGCAGGTACCTCCCTATGGCGAAAAAAGCGGCGTCCTCCTATATGACCTCTCTGGAGCGGATCCTGGGGGGACTGTTCTTCGCGGTGTACCTGCTGGTGCTGCCCTTTGCCTCGGATCCCCTCTTCGCAGGACTGGAACGTCTGCTGGGCCGGGATCTGCCGGGGAATGTCCGCAGCATAATCTCCTACTACCTGCTCTTTGCCCTGACGCTGGTGATCTTCTGGAACTACCTGGGCCGGACCACCGGCTACTTCCTCTCCGCCCCATGGCGGACCCTGGGCACCGCCGCCGTAGGCCTGGTGGCTTTCTACGGCCTCAATGAACTGTGCTACCGGGCCATCGCCCTGGTACTGGAGGGGCAGCAGAACTTAAACGACGTGGCCATCTCCGCCCAGATCGACGACGCTCCCCGCTCCACCGTCCTTATCGTGGTGGCCCTGGCACCCTTCGTGGAGGAGGTGCTGTTCCGGGGCTTTGTGTTCGGCAATATCCGCCAGCACAGCCGGGTGGCAGCCTATGTGGTGTCCTGCCTTCTCTTTGCCTTCCTCCACGTGTGGCAGTTCGCTGTGGTCAGCCACAGCCTGACCTATTTTCTTCTCATGCTCCAGTACCTGGCCCCGGGCCTGGTGCTCTCCTGGGTCTACGACCGCTCCGGCACCCTCTGGGGCTCCATCCTCCTCCACGCCGCCGTCAACGCCCTGGCGGTGTGGCAGGTGCTGTAAAGGATGGGGGCGGTGCCGCCCCCGGGCCCCGGGTGCTTTTCGGCGGGGCCTTCCCGGCCCCGGACCCTGGGGTTCACTTTTGTACGCACAAAAGTGAACCGAAAAAGCGCCAAAACCAAGGTTTTGGAATCCTTTGTCCAATCGGACGCCATCAGGCTTTGCCGCTGCGTTGCCACCGAAGAGGCAAAATCCTCCGGGGATCCGACCTGTACCGGGTTTCTGGCCGGACTTCGGCCGTTGGCCCTTTTGAAGGGGTAGACGTTTCCCTTTTTTCTTGAGCGGACTGCCTGCTTCTGCAGAAAAGCCACCGTGCTTCGTCAAAAAGAATTGCAAAACCTATCAGCACGAGGGCCGTCAGGCGAAGTGCGTAAAGCGCCCCGCCAATTACGAGACGGCCAGCGGCCTGAATGACATTCAGCGGCAGCTGGGCCGCAAATCACCCCCCAGACTGATTAGATAAAAGAAGGGGGTCCGGGCCGGGGAGGCCCGGGAGCCAATTCCCGAAGCGGCTTGCTTCGGAAGTTACCCGCCGGAGGCAACCCCACCCCGGAGGGCTGATAAAAGAAGATGCAGAGGAATCCTCCTCTGACCCCCACCCCCGCCGCTGGGGAAAGCGGCCCCCCGCCGCCGGAGCAGGCGGCATCCCCCCGCCGGTGGGAACCGGCAGCACAGAAAGGAGTCCCCTATGCCTCACATTCAACAGCTGGCCCCCCATGTGGCGGACCTGATCGCCGCCGGCGAGGTGGTGGAGCGTCCCGCCAGCGTGGTCAAGGAGCTTCTGGAAAACGCCATTGACGCCGGAGCCTCCGCCGTTACTGTGGAGATCCAAAACGGCGGCATGGCCTCCATCCGGGTCACCGACAACGGCTGCGGCATTCCTCCCGAGGAGCTGCCCACCGCCTTCCTGCGCCATGCCACCAGCAAGCTGCGCACCGCCCAGGACCTGGCCGCCATCGGCACTCTGGGCTTCCGGGGTGAAGCTCTGGCCGCCATCTCCGCCGTCAGCCGCCTGGATGTGTTCTCCCGGGCCAAAGGCGCGGTGAGCGGCGCATCCCTCTCCCTGGAGGGCGGCGTTCCCGGCGTGGTGGAGACCGCCGGCTGTCCCGAGGGCACCACCATGGTCATCCGTGACCTTTTCTACAACACCCCCGCCCGGCTGAAATTCATGAAGAAGGACAGCGCCGAGGCCTCCGCCGTAGGCAGCATCCTCCAGCAGGTGGCCCTCAGCCACCCGGAGGTGTCCATCCGCTACCTGCGGGACGGGAAGGAGGAGCTGTTCACCCCCGGCGACGGGAAGCTCCTCTCCGCCATCTACGCCGCCCGGGGCCGGGACTTCGCCCTCCACCTCACCGAGGTAAACGGCGGCGGCGAGGGCGTCAGCGTCCGGGGCTATGTCACCGAGCCTCTGGCAGGCCGGGGCACCCGGGCCCTCCAGACCTTCTTCTGCTGCGGCCGCACCATCAAATCCCCCCTCCTCACCGCCGCCCTGGAGGAGGCCTACTTAAACCGGCAGCTCAAGGGGAAATTCCCCGGCTGCGTCCTCCACATCGACCTGCCTCTCCATTTGGTGGACGTAAACGTCCACCCCGCCAAAACGGTGGTGAAATTCGCCGACGAACGGGCGGTGTTTTCCGCCGTCCACCATGTGGTGAAGGACGCCCTGGACGGCGTGGGCAGCGGCGCGGCTGTGACAGTCAGCGCCAAAACCCCCTCCGCCGTGGTGAACCCCCGGCAGGACTTCTATCAGACCATGGACGCCAAGACCTTCCGGGAAACCGCCGGAAAGACTGGCAAGAAGCTCTCCTCCCCGGAGCTGGGAGGCAGGCTTACCTTCCGGGATTCCGCCCCGGCCACCATCCCCGCCGCTTTCCAGAAAAAAAGCAGCGCCCCTGTTTCCGGCTTTGGAGCCGGGAAGGACACCGCCCTCTTCCAGGGCAGGGAGGACATCCCCGCCCGTCCCAGGGGAGCGGGGGAGACTTTTACCCCAAAAACAACACCTACCAGACCTCTGGCCGCCGCACCTGGCCGTCAAACAAGCCCCCGCTCTCCCCTGGAGGCGGTATTTTCCCAGGGAATGTCAGGCAGCAACCCGGCGGGCACGGCCCCGGCCGCAGCTGACAATGATCTGCCGGCCGTCTCGTCTGTCCCGGCCTTCGGGAAAGCCCCCGGTGAGCTGAGGGACGATCTCCGGGAGGATGCAGGCGCTCCGGTAACTTCTTTCTCCACCGCCGCCCCGGCGGAGCAGCGGGAGGAAGAGGAGGTGCCCCGGCCTGAGGCCCCGGCCACTCCAGAGGCCCAAAGCCAGCCGTCCCTCTTTGGGGAGGCGGGGGAGGCCCCCTCTGCCGGGGACAGGGAAAACCTGCCCGGCCAGCTGACAGTGGGCCAGGAAAAACCCGCCCCCTGGCGCTTTGCCGGGGAGATCTTCCACACCTACATCATCGCCGAGGACGACGACACGGTGTGGCTCATTGACAAGCACGCCGCCCACGAGCGGATCAACTTTGACCGGCTGAAGGCCCAGGCGGAGCCCATCATGGGCCAGCAGCTTCTGGCCCCGGTGGTGCTGGATCTGCCCCAGGAGCAGTATGCCGCCCTGCTGGAACAGCTGCCTCTGCTGGAGGAATTTGGCTTCGTGGCGGAGGATTTCGGCAGCGGCAGCCTGGTAGTGCGCTCCATCCCCTCCGATATTGAAACCGGCCAGATCCGGGAAACTTTGGAGGAGCTGGCGGAAAAGCTTCTCACCTGCGGCAGCGCCGACAGCGCCGCCGCCCGAGACGCTCTGCTCCACACCATGGCCTGTAAGGCTGCCATCAAGGGCGGCTGGCACAGCGACGAGGCGGAGCTGCGCTTCCTCATCGACAAGGTCCAGAGCGGGGAAGTGCAGTTTTGCCCCCACGGCCGGCCGGTGAAGGTGAAGCTCACCAAGTACGAAGTGGAAAAAATGTTTAAGCGGGCATAAAGGGCATCGGGCTTTTCCGACGGTCAGCCTACCGGCAAGCCCCGGCAAAGGTTTCTCTGCCGGTGGAACCGGCATAAACCAGGGTCCTGCCGGGAACCCGGCAAAGGCCCCCCGATAAAAGCGGCAAAACAATTTTCCACGCCGGCATCAGCCGGCAAATGCGAAAGGAAAGGAGTGAGGCCCCGTGCCCCAACCGAAAATCCTCTGTGTCGTGGGCCCCACCGCCTGCGGTAAAACCAAAATGGGGGTCCTGCTGGCCCGCCGCTTTGGCGGCGAGGTGGTAAGCGTGGACTCCATGCAGATCTACCGGGGCATGACCATCGGCACCGCCGCCCCCACGGCGGAGGAGACCGAAGGCGTCCCCCACCACATGGTGGCCATAGCCGACCCGGCGGAGCCCTGGTCCGTAGCCCGGTTCACCCAGGCCGCCGACGCCTGCGTCCAGGACATTCTCCGGCGGGGAAAGCTCCCCATTCTGGTGGGCGGCACCGGGCTGTACCTGGACGCCATCATCTCCGGGCGCACCTTTGCCCCGGGGGAAAGCGGCGGCGCTGTCCGCCGGGAGCTGGAGGAGCAGCTGGCCCGGGAGGGCATCGGCCCCATCTGGGAGGAGCTGCGCCAGGTGGATCCGGAAAGCGCCCAGCGGCTCCCCCTGGCCGATGAAAAACGGATCCTCCGGGCCCTGGAGGTCTACCGGGAAACCGGCGAGACCATCTCCGAACACAACCGCCGCACCGCCGCCCTGCCCCGGCGCTACGACCCCATTTACATCGGCCTTGCCTTCCGGGACCGCTCTGACATGAAGGCTCTCATCGACCGGCGGGTGGACGCCATGATGGAAGACGGCCTTCTGGACGAGGTCCGCGCCCTGGTGGAGCAGGGGGTACCCCGGTCCGCCACCGCCTTCCAGGCCATCGGCTACAAGGAGCTCCTTGCCGCCGTGGACGGCCAGGTCCCTCTGGAGGAGGCCGTGGCGGAGGTGAAGCTCCGCTCCCGGCAATACGCCAAGCGCCAGCTCACCTGGCTCAGGCGAAACCAGGACATCCACTGGATCTACTGGGAAAAAGAGCGCCATTTTGCCGCCGCTCTCCAAATTGCGACAGAAATACTCTCTGCCCAGGGGCTACAATAGGCTCCGTGGAAGGAAGGGCTATCAAGCCCCTTTCCGCCCCTGGGTGGACGCTTACCTTTGTTTTTCCTGCCGTCCGCCCTCACCTATACATAAAGAGAGGTAGACGCGCATGACAAAAGCACCTAACCTGCAGGACATCTTCCTGGCTGCCGCCCGCCGCGGCGAAATCCCTGTCACCGTATTCCTGGTCAACGGTTTCCAGATGCGGGGGTCCATTACCGGCTTTGACGCCTTTACCGTGGTCCTTTCCTCCGAGGGAAAACAAAACCTGATCTACAAGCACGCGATTTCCACCGTGTGCCCCCTGCGGCCTGTGGATCTCTCCGCCTGGGAAAACAGCCTCTGACGTCCTGCTCCTGACCCAAGGAGTGATACCAATGAAAACCGGCTCCCTTGCCACAAAACTGATGCTGGCCGCCGTTTTGCTGACGGTCCTGGTCTACTTCGGCGTCAACGCCGCCTCCTATTTCATGGATCCCTTTACCACCACCCTGGTCTACGACTATGTCAGCGAGAACGCTGTGTCTGTCTCCGGCTACGTGGTGCGCCAGGAAGAGATCCTCACCGGCGGCAGCGGCGACCTGGTGTATTTCTCCCGGGGAGAGGGGGAAAAGGTCAGCCGCGGCGGCACTGTGGCTCTGGTGTACCAGAGCGCCCAGTCCCTCCAGGACGCCAACACCCTGCGCTCCCTGGAAGAGCAGCTGGACCAGCTGATCTACGCCCAGTCCCTGGCCTCCGGCGCCAGCACCACCGCCCGTTTGGATGAAGAGGTAGTCTCCTCCCTCATCGCCTTCCGGGGCGCCATGGCCACCGACAACCTGTCCGCCGCCGAGGAGCCAGGGGACACCCTGCGCTCCGCCATCCTCAAGCGGTCCTTCGCTTTCAGCGGTACTGAGACCCTGGAGGCCACCATCTCCTCCCTCCAGCAGCAGATCACCACCCTTACCGCTTCCGCCGGTGCCGGCACTACCGCCATCACCGCCCCGTCCGCCGGGCTTTTCTCCAGTATGGTGGACGGCTATGAGTCTGTTCTCCTGCCGGAAAATCTGGAGAGCATGACCCCCGCCGACTACCGCGCCATTGCTCCCCAGGCGGTATCCAACGCCTGCGGCAAAATGATCTACGGCACCTCCTGGTCCTTTGTCACCGTGATGCGGACGGAGGATATGGGGAAAATGGCCGAGGGCGATACGGTAAATCTCCGGTTCCAGAATGGACTGAACCGGGATATTACCATGACGGTCAGCTCCATCAGTAAGGAGGAGGGGGGACAGAAGGTAGTGGTGCTGTCCACCGACAGCTACCTGAACCTCACCACCCTGCTGCGCCACCAGAACGCCCAGATCATTTTTAACAGCTATTCCGGCCTGCGGGTACCCCGCAGCGCCGTGCGCATCCTGACCGAGACCGTTACCGACGAGGACGGCACCGAGCTGACGGAGAAAACCACCGGCGTTTACTGCCTGTGGGGCTCCGCCGCCCGTTTCAAGCCGGTGGACATTGTCTGGCAGGAGGACAGCTATATTCTGGTGACGCCGGCGGAGGGCGCCACCTCCACCCGCACCCTGCGGGCGGGGGATGAGGTCATTACCGCCGCGGAGGATCTATATGACGGGAAGGTGGTTAACCAATGAGTACCATAGAAGAAAACATCCGCAGCATCCGCAGCCGTATGGCTGCCGCCGCTGAGAAGGCCGGCCGGGATCCGGGAGACATTCTCCTGGTAGGAGCCAGCAAAATGAATGACGCCGCGGCCTGTCAGGCCGCCATCCAGGCGGGCATCGACGCCCTGGGGGAGAACCGGGTCCAGGAGATGACCGCCAAGCTCCAGGAGCACGCCTACGACGGCGCCCCCCTCCACTTCATCGGCCATCTCCAGCGCAACAAGGTCCGCCAGGTGGTGGGCGTGGTGAGCCTGATCCAGTCGGCGGGCTCCTGGGAGCTGCTGGAGGAGATAGAGCGCCAGGCGGAGAAAAAGGATCTGACCCAGGAGGTGCTCCTGGAGGTGAACATCGGCGGGGAGGAGAGCAAAAGCGGCTTCGCCCCCCAGGATCTCTATGAGGCGGCGGAAAAGGCCAGAGATCTCAGCCACATCCGTGTCCGGGGCCTTATGACCATTCCTCCCGTGGAGCAGGTTCCCCACGGAAATCTGCCCTATTTTGTGGAAGTTTCCCGTCTTTATGTTGACATAAGCAGGAAATTGTATGATAATAGTTTTGCATATTTGTCCATGGGCATGAGCGACGATTTTGAGGACGCCATCGCCGCCGGCGCCACCATGGTCCGGGTGGGCTCGGCCATCTTCGGCCGGCGGCATTACCAATGATAAAGTAGGAGGTTCCCCCATGAGCTTGCTTGATGATTTCAAACGGATGATCCACCCCGTCAGCGACGAGGACGACGACTATGATATGGAGTTCGACGAGCAGGACTCCCCCTTTGTGGATGAACGGCCCAGAATGGAGCGGGACCGCTCCCCGGTGGACAGCCGCCGGGGCAAGGTGGTGAATATCCACGCCACCACCCAGCTGAAGGTGGTGCTGGTAAAGCCCGAGCGCTTCGAGGCCGCCAGCGAGATCGCCGACCACCTGAAGGAAAAGCGCACCGTGGTCATCAATCTCGAATCCACCCACAAGGATATCGCCCGCCGCCTGGTGGACTTTCTTTCCGGCGTGGCCTACGCCGGCGAGGGCAAGATCAAAAAGGTGGCCGCCAATACCTACATCATCACCCCCTACTCTGTGGATATCCAGGGGGACCTGATCGACGAGCTGGAAAACAACGGCCTGTATTTCTGAGAGACTAGAGAATAGGGAGGTACCTGCACCATGATGACCCCGCAGGAAGTGGCAAACTGTACCTTCGCCAAGGCCGTGATGGGCGGCTATAACATGGCGTCGGTGGATGATTTTTTGGATAAGCTGACCGAGGACTACACCGCCCTCTATAAGGAAAACGCCGCCCTGAAGGCAAAGCTGAAGGTGCTGGCGGACAAGATGGAGGAGTATCGCCAGGTGGAGGACGCCATGCGCTCCACCCTGCTTACCGCCCAGAAGATGGCCACCTCCATGGTCTCCGAGGCGGAGCAGAAGCGGGATGCCATCATTGCCGACGCCGCCTCCGGCGCCAAGGCCCGTCTCCAGGAGATCCAGCGGGAGGTAGAGGCCGAGGAGGACCGGCTTTCCACCGTCCGGGCGGATGTGGAGCAGCAGATCCAGGCGGAGCAGGCCCGTCTTGCCACCGCCCAGGAGGAGCTGCGGACCTTTATTGACTCCGTACGCAAGGTATGCGAAGGGCAGCTGGCTCTGCTGGAGCGGCTGCCGGAGCTGCCTGCCCAGCCGGAGCCCCCGGCCCCGGCCGTCCAGGCGGCGGATCCGGTGGAGGCGGTAGCCAGCGCCATCGACCAGGCCCTGGAAAAGGACATCGAAAGCGCCGTGGCCGCCCTGTCCCCCACGGAGGACCCCCTCCCCGAGCCGGAGGCGCCCCCCGCCGAGGACCCCGCCGACGTGCTGCCGGAGGCGGACCCCTTCTCCGACAGCCTGGAGGAGGACCCCGACGCCACCCGGGTGCTGAACCTGGACGACCTGCAGTTCGGCCGCAACTACACAAGAGAGTAAGAGGACGGCGGCTTTGCTTCGGCGAAGCCGCGTCCTTTTTTCTTCCGCCGGCCCCGCCGGCCCGCCGCTGAGAAAGGAGCCCTCTTATGGAAGGCAAGACCATTGTCGCCCTGCTCTACGACTTCGACAAAACTCTCTGTACCCAGGATATGCAAAACTATGCCTTTATTCCCTCCCTGGGCATGGAGCCCGGCGATTTCTGGCGGGAAGCCAACACCTTCGGCTGGCAGCAGCATATGGACGGGATCCTGGCCTATATGTACACCATGATCCGCAAATGCCGGGAGCTGGAGATCCCCCTGACCCGGTCCTTCCTCAGCCGCTGCGGCCAGAATATCGCCTTTTTCCCCGGCGTGGAGGGCTGGTTTGAGCGCATCAACCGCTTCGCTGCCCTGCTGGGGGTCCAGACGGAGCACTATGTCATCTCCTCCGGCCTTCGGGAGATCATCGACGGCAGCGCCATTGCCGGGGCCTTCAAGGAGATCTACGCCAGCGAGTTCTACTACGATGAGCTGGGCCGCCCCGCCTGGCCCAAGCTGGCGGTGAACTTCACCGCCAAGACCCAGTTTGTCTACCGCATCAACAAGGGAGTCCTGGACGTCAGCGACGACCAGACCCTTAACGCCTCCATGCCCGACGACAGCAAGCGGGTGCCCTTTACCAACATGATCTATATCGGCGACGGCCTCAGCGACGTGCCCTGCATGAAGATGATGCGGGCCTACGGCGGCCAGGCCATCGCCGTCTACCAGGACGCCAACCGCCCCGGCGTGGAGCAGCTGCTGCGGCAGGGGAGAGTGGACTTTATTTTCCCCGCCGACTACCGGGAGGGCGCCGGCCTGGAAGTTACTGTGAAAAATATTATCCGCAAGATGGCTGTCAGCCACCTGCTGGGGGAGGAAAACCAGCAGCAGCTGAAGGCCGTGCGGCAGAGCGCCTGCAAGGGGGAGGGCTGAGGGCCCTCCCCCTTTTTTTGCCGGCGGCCGGAGGGGGAGAGAAAAGGGCCCGCCTGCTTTCGCAGGCGGGCTTTCCCTTACTCCAAAAATTCCGCCGGGTCCACCGGCACGCCGTCCTTTGAGACGGCAAAGTGGAGATGGGCCCCCAGGCCCGCCTCACTGAGAGAGGTGTTGCCTACGGTACCGATGACAGTGCCGGCGCTGACCTCATCCCCCGCCAGGACCTTGGTCTCCGGCTGGAGGCTGGCGTAGGTGGTGACGTAGCCGTTGTGGTGGTCAATGACCACTGTGGTGCCCAGAAGGCCATCCTCCGTAACAGAAAGGACGGTGCCCGCGGCAGCAGCCGCCACCGCCGTCCCCGCTGTCGCCTGGATATCCATTCCGTCATGGGTACGCCAATCCCCCAGGGTCTCATCATAGGTGAGGGTATCCACAGAGAACACCGCCACCGTCTCGCCAATGACCGGGGAGACCACCTCCAGAGGCTTCTCCGCCGGGGTACTTACTTCCTCCGTTGCCGGGGCGGAGGCCTCCGCCTCCCCGGTATCCACCGGCTGGGGCGTCTCCACCACCACCGGCCTGTCGGAAATCACCGGCTTGGCCGGTTCCTCCTCCGGTACGTCCACGGCCACACTGCCGCCGGCATCCTGCTTGTCCACCGTCTGGACCTGATCCTCCTGGGGCTTTGCTTCATTGCTTAACAGGGCGTAATAGCCAACCACTCCGGCTGCGACCGCGCAGACGAGCAGGGCTATGTAGAAGCCCATGCCGCCGAAGATGGAGGCAGCCTGCCGCTTGCCTCGATTGTCCATATTCCGCGTTCCTTTCATCAATCCCGCCGCCGGAAGGGGCGGCTGTTATGGGGGAACCGGCCTTCCGTACCGGCTCCGGAATGAGGAAAACACCTCTGGCCTCATTGTGCACGGCCAGAGGTGTTTTTATACTTGGAATCGCGGAATTTTTAGGTCTCTTTTTTACTTGCCCGCCTGGGTCTCGCAGTACAGGCAGCGGTACACCCGGTTCTCCCGGTCGGTGAGCTTGAACACCTGGGGCAGCTCCTGCTCCACAGAGGTGATGCACCGGGGGTTCTTGCAGCGGATCACGTTGGTGATGGTCTCCGGCAGCTTCAGCTGGCGCTTTTCCACCTGACGGCCGTCCATGATGATGTTCACCGTGATGTTGGGATCCACATAGCCGATCACGTCCCAGTCCAGATCCAGCACCCGGTCGATCTTGATGATGTCCTTGCGGCCCAGCTTGCCGCTGACCACGTTCTT
>ERZ1643251.3144-NODE-3144-length-15690-cov-5.773201_pt1 | contig 15690 bp, 12 predicted proteins | sample MGYA00579261_ERZ1643251 | MGnify/ENA primary metagenome ERZ1643251 (study PRJEB29033, sample SAMEA4952267) | chicken gut metagenome | biome: Broiler Chicken; feature: Gastrointestinal Tract; material: Caecum | place: Ireland | collected 2018 | study: Broiler...
GGATCACCCGCATCAGCGCCGCCTGCAAGATGAACGGCATGAACTACTCCACCTTCATGCACGGCCTGAAGGCCGCCGGCGTGGAGATCAACCGCAAGATGCTGGCGGAGCTGGCCGTGAACAACGCCGCCGCCTTCACCCAGCTCACCGAGATGGCCAAGAAGGCCAACGCCTGATCCCATCGGGAAAAGAAGCGCCGTGCGCCGCAGACCCCTGCGGCGCACGGCTTTTTTTGCCGGAAAGTTTACATAACGCTGCATCCCTGGCCCGCCGGCGGCGGGTCGGCGGCAGAAAACCGCCAGCCGGTCACAGCGGCGGAAAACCGGCGGTCGGTCAGCGGCGGAGGTAGTCCTCCCACACCGCCCCTGCCTCCCGGGAAAGCTTTTCTTCGTCCCAGCCGGTGAGGCGGCCCTGCCGGACGGTGACCCGGCCGTGGACCACCGTGTAGTCCACCGCGCCCCGGACGCCCACCGTGGCCAGCACGTTTTTCGGGTCGGCGCAGCAGCCGGTGAGCTCCAGCCGGCGGCTGTCGATGAGGAACAGGTCGGCGCACTTGCCCGCCTCCAGGGAGCCGATGTCCGTCCGGCCCAGTACCCGGGCGCCGCCCCGGGTGGCGATCTTCAGCAGCTCGTAGCCCGAGGGGGCGGCGGCGCTGCTGGTGAGGCGGTGGAGGAGGTAGGCGGTGCGCAGCTCCTCCAGAAGGCTGTTGCCATCGTTGCTGGCGCTGCCGTCCAGGGCCAGGCCTACCGGTACACCCAGTTGTAACAGCTCCGGCAGCCGGCACACCCCGGAAGACAGCTTCATATTGGAGGCAGGGCAGTGGGCCACGCCGGTGCCGGTGTCCGCCAGACGCTGAAGCTCCTGGTCGTTGAAGTGGATGCCATGGGCGTACCACACGTCCGGCCCCACCCAGCCCAGGGATTCCATATAGGCCAAAGGCCGCATCCCGTAGCGTTCCAGGGTATAGTGCTCCTCATCCTTGGTCTCGCACAGGTGGGTGTGGAGCCGTACGCCGTACTGGCGGGCCAGCAGGGCACTCTGCCGCAGCAGTTCCCCGGTGACGGAGAAGGGGGAGCAGGGGGCCAGGACTACCTGGCGCATAGAGCCCGGCCGAGGATCGTGGTGGGTTTCGATGGCCCGGATGCTGTCGGCCATAATCTCGTCAATGGTCTGCACCACACTGTCCGGCGGCAGGCCGCCGTCCTTTCGGCTCAGATCCATACTGCCCCGGGAGCAGACCATCCGCATCCCCAGTTCTTCCGCTGCGGCAAACTGTGCGGAGAGGAGATCCCCGCTGCCGGCGGGAAAGACGTAGTGATGGTCAAAACAGGTGGTGCACCCATGCTTCATCATCTCCCCCATGGCGGTAAGGGAGGAATAGCGAACCACGGTCTCATCCAGGTTCTTCCAGATCTCATAGAGGGCCCGGAGCCAGTCAAACAGCTCCAGGTTCTGTACCTGGGGCAGGTTCCGGGAGAAACACTGGTAGAGGTGGTGGTGGGTGTTGACAAGGCCGGGGTAGCAGAGCATGTCCGAGCAGTCGATGACCTGGTCGGCCTTCTGGGAGAGATGGGGGCCTATGTCTTGAATGAACCCGTTTTCGCAGAAGATATCAGTCATCTCCAGGACATGGTCATTGTCGTCGCAGGTAACGGCGGCGCGGATGTTTTTCAGCAGCAGGGAGGGCATGGCAGTCGCTCCTTTCATCGCTCTTGGGCGGATCGTTGTGCTTCTTTCACATACAATTATAAAGAAAATGGCGATGGAATGCAACCAAATTGGAAAAACTACCACAGATAGACCGGTAGCCGTTGACTAATTGGAAATTTATGATATGATACCGGTGCAACAGCAAAAGTGGAAAGGAAATGCCGGCTATGATCGACATATTTGACATTATGGGGCCCATCATGGTAGGCCCCTCCAGCTCTCATACCGCCGGGGCGGTGCGCATCGGGCGGATGGCCCGGGCACTGCTGGGAGAAGCCCCGGTGCGGGCGAAGCTGCATCTTCACGGATCTTTCGCGGAAACCGGCGTGGGCCACGGTACGGACAAGGCCCTGGTGGCGGGACTGCTGGGTATGGCTCCCGATGACCTCAGCATTCCGCAAAGCTTTAGTATTGCCGAGGATCAGGGCCTTACCTTTACCTTCAATGAGATTGACCTGCGGGACGCTCACCCCAACAGCGTGCAGCTGGAAGTGGTAGGCGAGGAGGGCAATTGCCTGACCATGCAGGCCTGCTCCGTAGGCGGCGGCCGGATCCGGGTGGATAAGATCGACGGGGTAGAGGTTAATTTCACCGGAGATTATAATACTCTCATTATCCATAACCGGGATGACCGGGGCCATGTGGCCGATGTGACCTATGCCCTGTATCAGGCAAAGGTGAATGTGGCCAATATGAGCCTCCACCGGGACGCCAAGGGCGGCAGCGCCATTATGATCATTGAAACGGATGAGCGGGTGCCTGCGCTGATCCTGGATTTGCTGCGCCGCCTGCCGGGGATCCTGCATATCACCTACTACGAGAAGGAGGACTAAGGGATGAATCTGGATTCCATGAAGGATATTCTGGCCGCTGCACGGCGGGAGGACAAGCCCCTGTGGGAGATCATCCTGGAAACGGACATGGAGAACCGGGGTGTAACCCGGGAGGAATCCATGGAAAAGATGGCCCAGGCATGGCATGCTATGCTGGATGCCTCTGCGTCCTATGATGGCCGCCGCCACAGCGCCAGCGGCCTGGTAGGAGGACAGGGTGAGCAGATGCGCGCCTATGCCGCCGGAGACCCTATCTGCGGCAACTTTGCCGCTGAGGTTATTACCGAGGCCCTGTGCATGGGGGAGAGCAACGCCTGCATGCGCCGGATCGTGGCGGCTCCCACGGCAGGGGCCTGCGGTGTGATGCCTGCGGTGCTGATCCCTCTGTATCGTCGGGACAATATTTCGGAGGAGCGGATGCTCCAGGCTATGTATGTGGCCAGCGGCATCGGCGCGGTGATCGCCTATAAGGCCTGCATTGCCGGTGCTGCCGGCGGCTGCCAGGCGGAAATCGGCAGTGCCTCCGCCATGGCGGCGGGGGCCCTGGTGACCCTGCGGGGAGGCACGGCGGAGCAGGTGTGTCACGCGGTGGCCATGGCTCTGAAGAACCTGTTGGGACTGGTGTGCGACCCGGTGGCAGGTCTGGTGGAGGTGCCCTGCGTCAAGCGTAACGTCATTGGTGCCATGAACGCTATGGCTGCCGCCGATATGGCTCTGGCGGGTATCGAGAGCCGTATCCCGGTGGACGAGGTGATCGATGCCATGGGTGATGTGGGACGCCGTCTGCCGGTGGAATTCCGGGAGACTGCCCTGGGTGGCCTGGCGGTAACGCCTACCGGCAAAGCGGTAAAGGAGCGGATGATGGGCAGCCGGAACAAGAACCGGACCCTTACCATCAAGGACGCCCGCTGGAAGCTGCAGCGGACAGGTCCTGCCAACTGATACGAAAAAAAGCGCGGAGGAGGCTGAGCCTCTCCGCGCTTTTTGCTTATCGGATCTCCTGCTCCAGGCTGTCAAAGACAGAGGCGTCAAAAAAATCCCGTAAGGTAATATCCAGGCCGTCGCAGAGTTTTTTGACGGTGGCCACGGTGGCGCTGTGGTTGCGGCCGCTGACGATGTTGTTGACAGTAGACTGGGTGACACCGCTGAGGGTAGCCAGGCGGTTGACGGTAATTCCCCGCTGGGCGCACAGGTCGAGGATCCGCTGGCGGACCGCAGTGCTGGTATCCATGGCATCCACATCCTAACTCAAATGAGATAAGTAAAGGGTACCCGTTTTTTAACGGAAAACTTACCTCTTTTGAGTTGACTTTTTTTGACAGAGCCGTTATACTCGAAGTTGCCTGGGGCGACTGTTTACGCTGTGGGCAAGATGGCGGCCTCAAGCCGCGTAAGGAGAACAAAGATGAAAGAATTATTACAGGTGCAGGGCCTTACCAAGACCTTCCGGCTGTCGGCCAAGCAGCAGAAGCTGGAAAAAACCAAGGAAAAGGTACGCACAGCGGTGAACAATTTGTCTTTCACCGCCAATGAAGGGGAAATTTTTGGGCTATTGGGTCCCAACGGCGCCGGCAAGACCACCACCCTTCGGATGCTGGCCACCCTGATCCGCCCCGACAGCGGCGATGCCATTCTGGACGGGGCCAGCGTGGTGAAGGAGCCTGACAAGGTCCGGGGGAAAATCGGCTTTCTCACCAGCGAACTGAAGCTGGAGGAATTTTTCACCCCCAACTATCTCTTCGACTTCTTTTCCACCCTCCACGGGGTGCCGCCCCAGGTACGGCAGCAGCGGCGGGAGGTCCTCTTTGCCCGCTTTGGCATCGACCGTTTTGCGGAGGTAAAGGTGGCGGATCTGTCCACAGGTATGAAGCAGAAGGTATCTCTGGTGGTGTCCATCGTTCACGACCCGGACATCATCATCTTTGACGAGCCTACCAACGGCCTGGATGTCCTCACCGCCCGGGTGGTGACAGACTTCCTCCAGGAGCTGAGGGACCAGGGCAAGACCATTATCGTTTCCACCCACATCTTCAGCCTGGTGGAAAAGCTTTGCGACCGGGTGGGTATCATCATCGACGGCCGCATGGTCTGCTGCGACACCCTGGAGGGAGTGCGGCAGGGAAAGAGCCTGGAGGACCGGTTCTTTGACATTTATCGGGAAACGGTAGGTGATGTGGAATGAAAAGTAACGGTATCGTCGCGATTATGCGTAAGGAGCTGGCCCGGTTCTTCGGAGACAAGCGGATGGTGGTCAGCATCCTGCTGCCGGGTGTGCTGATTTATGTAATGTACAGCTTTATGGGTCAGGCTATGGGCAGCCTCTACGGTGTGGAGGAGGACTATGTGCCCACAGTCCAGGTGGTGAACCTGCCGGAGTCCGTGTCCGCACTGGTGGAAGCCTCCGGAGGGGTAAACCTTCTGGAGACAGAGGTCTCCGCTGTGGAGGATGCCAAAGCGGCCGTGGCGGAGCAGGGATTGGACCTGTTGGCAGTATTCCCGACAGATTTCGACCAGGCAGTGGCCGCCTATGATCCGACCAGCGGCGGGGCGGCGCCCAATGTGGAGATCTACTATAACGCTGCCTCCACCGCGTCCCAGAGCACCTACATGATGTTCACCAGCCTCCTGGATGCCTACGAGGCCCAGCTGGCCAACAAGTTTGATATCAATGCCGGGGGAGATACCTATAACCTGGCCTCGGAGAAGGATACGGCAGGGACCTATTTTGCCTCCCTGATGCCTCTGCTGCTGATGATCTTCCTCTATTCCGGCTGCGTGGCGGTAGCGCCCGAGTCCATCGCCGGGGAGAAGGAGCGGGGCACCATCGCCACTATGCTCATTACCCCCATCCGCCGGGGAGATATTGCTGTGGGCAAGATCCTGGCCCTGGCGGTGGTGGCCCTGCTGTCCGGCGCGTCCAGCGCTGTGGGTACGGTGCTGTCCCTGCCCAAGCTTATGGGAGCGGCCTCTGATGAGCTCTCCGCCAATATTTACGGTGTCCAGGACTACCTCCTGCTGGCAGCGGTGATCCTCTCCACGGTGCTGCTGCTGGTGACCCTCATCTCCATCCTCTCCACCTTTGCCAAGACGGTGAAGGAGGCCCAGACCTATGTGATGCCTCTGATGATTCTGGTGATGGTGCTGGGCGTTACCGCGATGTTCGGCGGCGGAGCCAAGACGGAGCTGTGGTATTACCTGATTCCTCTGTACAACAGCGTACAGTGTATGGTAGGCGTGTTTTCCTTCAGCACAGTTACCACAGGAGTGGCGGCGGCCCTGGCGGCCAATGCGGTGTATACGGTGCTGGGCGTATTTGTCCTGACCCGGATGTTCAATAACGAAAAGATTATCTTCTCCCGGTAACGAGGGTAGATAAGATAAAGAAGCCTCCTGTACCTTGCGGTACAGGAGGCTTTTGTACTGCGCTGGGATGCGTCATAGAAGCGGAGCTTTACCGCTCCTCGCGGAAATAAGGCAGTCCCAGATGGGCAGGCGGCTGATTTTCCGGCTTGCGTCGCAGGGACACAAAGATCAGCACCGCGATGGTCACCACATAGGGCAGCATCCGGAACAGCTCCAGGGACTGACGGTCCAGGCCGGGAATGTACAGGTACAGCCAGGTCAGAACGCCGAACACATAGGAGCCCAGGATAGCCAGCAGGGGCCGCCAGATGGAGAAGATCACCAGGGCTACCGCCAGCCAGCCCAGGGCCTCGATGGTGCCCTCGCTGGCCCAGGTGCCCTTGATGTAGTCCATGGTGTAGTAGAGGCCGCCCAGGCCGGAGATGCCGGCGCCCAGGCAGGTGGCCAGGTACTTGTAGCGGGTGACGTTAATGCCAGCGGCGTCAGCGGTGGCGGGGCTTTCGCCGATGGAGCGGAGGTTCAGGCCGGCCCGGGTCCGGGTCAGGAACCAGTGGAGGATGATAGCCAGGATAATGGCCAGATACACCATGAACCCGTGGCTGAGGAAGACACGGCCAAACCATCCCAGGTTGGCCAGTGCGGGGATATTGGTGCGGTAAGCACCGGAGGTGACGGCCACGGAGATCTGGCCTACGCCGCCGGCCATCTTGTTGAGGCTGCCGCCGAAGAAGTTGGCAAGGCCGCCGCCGAAGATGGTCAGGGTCAGGCCGGTGACGTTCTGGTTGGCCCGAAGGGTGATGGTGAGGAAGCTGAACAGCAGACCTCCCAGCATAGAGGCCAGGAAGGCACAGACCAGGGACAGCAGAAGGCACACCACAGGGCTGGGGGTCGCTGTGGAAGACTCATAGGCGAAGGCACTGGCAAGGCCTGCAATGCCGCCCAGGTACATAATACCCGGCACGCCCAGGTTCAGGCTGCCGGATTTCTCCGTCAGGATCTCACCCAAGGCGCCAAAGAGGATCACCGTTCCAAAAATAATAGCAGACTGCAGCAGCTGGGTCATGCCTTGGCCCCCCCTTTCTTTTTGCGGAAAATGAGCTTGTAGTTGATGAAGAATTCACTGCCAATGATGCAGAAGAGGATAATGCCGGTAATGACATCAGAGGCAAAGTCGTTGAGGTTGAACTGGGAGGCGATCTCCGAGGCGCCCTTCTGGAGAAATACCAGAAGGAAGGAGATGAGCACCATGATGAAGGTGTTGAACTGGGCCAGCCAGGCAACGATGATGGCGGTAAAGCCCCGGCCGCCGGCGGTATTGGTGGAGATGGTGTGGTCCACACCGGACACTGCCAGGAAGCCTGCCAGGCCGCAGATGGCGCCGGAGATGGCCATGGTGCGGATAATGACCCGGGAGAGCTTGATACCGGCGTAGCGGGCGGTGTTGTGGCTTTCACCCACCACAGCAATCTCATACCCCTGCTTGGAGTATTTGAGGTAGGCGAACATGCCCACAGTCAGGGCCAGCACGATCACCACGTTAAGGCCGTAGGCCTGGCCGAAGAGATCGGGGAACCAGCCGGCGCCGGTCTGCTGGTTGATGATGCCTACGGTGTTGGATCCCGCAGGGTTTTCCCACAGGGCCACGCAGTAGGAAGTAATCTGGATGGCCACATAGTTCATCATCAGGGTGAACAGGGTTTCATTGGTGCCCCAGCGGGCCTTGAAGATAGCGGGGAGGATGCCCCACACTGCACCGGCCACGATACTGATAACAGCCATCAGCAGGATCAGGACCGGAGTGGGCAGGGAGGTGCCCAGATTCAGCATGCACCAGGCGGTAACGCAGCCACCCACCAGGATCTGTCCCTCAGCGCCAATGTTCCAGAAGCGCATCTTGAAAGCGGGGGCCAGGCCCACGCCAATGCACAGCAGCACCATCACATCCCGGATGGTGATCCACCGGCGGCGGGTGGTGCCCATGGCGCCTTCATACATGGCTTTGTACACATCGGCGGGGTTGAGGCTGGTAACGGAATAAATGAAAAGGCCGCTGATCAGGAGGGCCAGCAATACTGCGGCAATACGAATGCCCCAGGACTTGGGGCGGGAGATGGTGTCCCGCTTGACGATGCGGATCAATGGCTCGTTGTGCCGTACCGTGCTCATACGCGCTGGGCCTCCTTTCTGAGATTGGTCATCATGAGGCCGACTTCTTCCTTAGTGGTGTTCCGGCCATCCACAATGCCGTTGACCTTGCCGGCGCAGAGGACCAGGATCCGGTCACACAGCTCCAGCAGCACATCCAAATCCTCGCCGACAAAAATGACGGCTACGCCCTTTTCCTTCTGCTCATTGAGCAGGTGATAAATGGTATAGGAGGTGTTGATGTCCAGGCCGCGGACAGCGTAAGCGGTCATCAGCACCGTGGGGGCGGAGGCGATTTCCCGGCCTACCAGCACCTTTTGGACATTGCCGCCGGAAAGGCGGCGCACCGGGGTGGTGAGGCTGGGGGTGGAGACCTCCAGCTCCTTGCGGACCTGCTCTGCCAGAGCCTTGGGAGCCTTCCGGTCAGCAATGGGCCCGCGGCCTTCCCGGTAGCTCTTGAGCATCATGTTGTCGATCATGCCCATGGAGCCAACAAGGCCCATGCCCAGACGATCCTCCGGCACAAAGGCCATGGATACGCCGATCTTGTGGATCTGAAGAGGATCCTTGCCCAGCAGTTCCTCCCCCTGCTTATCCACCGGCACATGCTGCCCGGCAATGGGTTCGTCGGCAGTGGGGGGGTAGTAAATGATGTGGGAACCCTCCAGAGGATGCTGCAGGCCTGCTATGGCCTCCAGCAGTTCCTTCTGACCGCTGCCGGAAATACCGGCAATGCCCAGAATTTCACCGCCGCAGGCGGTAAAGGATACATTGTCCAGGGTTTTGACTCCGTCAGGATTGCGGACCGTCAGGTTCTTTACCTCCAGACGGATGGGACGATGTTCCACCAGGGGCCGGTCAATGTTCAGACTTACGGAACGGCCTACCATCATGTCGGTGAGCTTCTGGGGATCTGTGTCCTTGGTGGCCACATCGCCGATAAACTCACCTTTGCGCAGGACCGCTACCCGGTCGGAAATAGCCATCACCTCATGGAGCTTGTGGGTAATGATAATGATGGATTTTCCGTCGGCCTTCATGTTCCGCAGAACATCAAAGAGACGGTTGGTCTCCTGGGGGGTAAGGACGGCGGTGGGCTCATCCAGAATCAGCACATCAGCCCCCCGGTAGAGGACCTTTACGATCTCCACCGTCTGCTTCTGGGATACGGACATGTCATATATCTTCTGGTTGGGATCCACCACAAAGCCGTATCGATCACAAATTTCCTGAATCTTTTTGGCTGCTGCCTTCAGATCCAGCTTGCCTTTCTCCTGAAGGCCCAGGACGATATTCTCTGTGGCGGTGAGCACATCTACCAGCTTGAAATGCTGATGGATCATGCCGATTCCCAGAGCAAAGGCATCCTTGGGAGAGCGGATGGTTACCTCCTGATCTCCTACGAAAATCTGTCCCTCATCGGGGAAATAGATGCCGGAAAGCATGTTCATAAGGGTTGTCTTGCCGCTGCCGTTTTCGCCCAGCAGGGACAGGATTTCTCCCCGGCGAATGTCCAGATTTACTTTGTTGTTTGCCACTACGGGCCCAAAAATCTTAGTGATGCCACGCATCCGGACTGCATTGTTACCTTCCAATCATGTCACCCTTTCCCGGCGTTCCGGACCCGCAGGGAAAGCGGATCCATACCGATTTTGATTGCAGATAAGGCCCCTCGGCTGTGGGGCCCGGTCCGTGTTAGGGAAAGAGAGGAAGCCGCAGAGGCGGCTTCCTCTCTCGTAGCTGCGGGACGATGTTTAGTTGATCTCAGTGATGCCGTCAATCCGCAGGGCAAAGTAAGGAGCAGAACGAAGGACAGACTCAGCGAAAGCGCCATCCACAATGGCCTCGCCGGTATCCGCCACGAAGTCGCCGTCGCTGTCAAGACCGAAAGCGGAGGTGACATGACCGTCGGCATCTACCTGGTAGGAGCCGTCGGTAGCAGGCTGGCAGGTAAACTTGGAGGTGTCAAACACCTTCAGGCTGCCGTCCTTGATGCCGGCCCAAGCGGCGTCAACAGCCTCCTGGGTACCCTCGGCGCAGGCAGGCCCCAGAGCAGAGATGGTCTGAGCACCCTCGGCATAGCCGCAGGCATAGTCGGTGGGGATTTCCTCACCGGCCAGGAACTTCTCCAGAGTGGCCTTGTAGAGGACGGACCACACGTTCTGGGAGGAGGTCAGGGCGGCGTCGGGAGCCACGGACAGCATATCGATGTTGTAGCCGATGGAGTAGACTTCCTTGCCCTTGTCGTGCTCAGCCTGGACAGCGGAGGGAGCACCGGTAGAGTCAGCGTGCTGGCCAATGATGACGCAGCCGTTTTCCATCAGGGCCAGGGCAGTTTCATTCTCCTTGGTCAGGTCGAACCAGGAGTTGGTGTACTGGACTTCCATATAAGCCTCGGGGACGATGGACTGGATACCCAGCAGGAAGGCGGTATAGCCAGAAACCACCTCGGCGTAGGGATAAGCACCCACATAGCCCACCTTGGGGTCGGTAACAGCGCCGGAGTCCATGAGCTCCTTGAGCTTCATGCCGGCCACCACGCCGGAGACGTAGCGGGACTCATATGTATAGGGGAAGATATTCTTCAGATTGCTCTGTCCAGAGGAAGCTGCCTGGTCGCCGGTGCAGGCCACAAAGGTAACATCGGGGAACTCCTGGGCGGCCTGGAGCATAAAGGACTGGTGGCCGTAGGAATCAGAGAAGACGATGTCGCAGCCGGAGTCTGCCAGGTCGGCGGCGGCATCAAAAGCTTTCTGATCCTCAGGTACATTGTACTTGAAAGTGACATTGTCCATGCTGATGCCCAGCTCACCGCAGGCGTTGGTAATGCCTTCGATGTGGGCCATGTCGTAGCCGGAGTTTTCATCGTGGACACAGATCACGCCGATCTTGATGTCCACAGCGCCGCTGTCGCCGCTGTCGCCAGTGTCGCCGGTGTTCTCGCCGGAGGTATTGCCGGTATTGTTGCCTGTGTTATTGCCGGTGTTGTTGTTGCCGCCGCAAGCCACCAGGGCCAGCAGCATAACCACTGTCAGCAACAGGGCCAATAGCTTCTTCATAAATAATTCCTCCTTTTCTTTTCCAAAAACATATAGGGACTTCTATGCTTCTTTATTGTACAGTAAAGCGTCGTGAATTTCAACTAATAATTCTGCTGATTGCCTAATTATTTTTTAGGAATTTAGACAAATGATATTTCTGGGGTGTTTCTGGAGTAAGAACAGCCACGAAAAGCTGCATCAGCAGGAATAAAAATCGGGCCGCATCACAGGGGGCAGCAGAGAAAATGTCAGGGGACAGAATGTCTTTACGGCTTTTGAAAAGATGCTTCTATGGGAAAAACCGGCGCCGCATATGCGGCGCCGGTTTTTTCAATGGAAATAGAACAACTTACTGAGATTAGGCGGCTTCCTTATCGGTAGTCTCCTCAGCGGGGGTCTCCTCAGCAGGGGTCTCCTCGGCAGGAGTCTCCTCAGCAGGAGTCTCCTCAGCGGGAGCCTCAGGCAGCTCCGCGAAGCGCATCAGGATGGTGGAAACCTGGGCGCGGGTAGCGGTAGCCTTGGGAGCGATGGTGCCGTCAGCGTTGCCCTGGAACAGGCCGGTGGAGACCATCCAGCCCATAGCCTCGGTGGCATAGGCGCTGATGGTATCGGCATCGGTGAACACGCTCAGGTCAGCCTCAGCGGCGGAACCCTTGTAGCGGTACAGCATAGCGGCGATCTCCTGGCGCAGGAGAGTGCCATCGGGATCGAAGGTGGTCTCGTTGCGGCCGGTGATGATGTTGTTCTCATAGGCCCAGATCACAGCGTTCTTGTAGGAGGCGTCATCAGCCACATCGGTGAAGGGATTCTCACCGGTGACCTCGGGAGAGCCGGCCATACGATAGAGAGCGGTGGCCAGGGCAGCGCGGGTCATACCCTCGCTGGGACCGAAGGTGGTGTCGGTAAGACCGTCCACCAGATTGTTCTCGGTGACATACTCCACAGCGCCCACATACCAGTTGCTGGCGGTGACATCGGAGTAGCCAAGGATGGTGATGCGACCGGCAGCCTCGCCGTACTTCTCGGCGGTAACCTTGCCGCCCAGAACCTCGGTGATGTACTCCATCACGACCTCATCCATGGGCAGGCCCAGATCGTAATAGGCATCAGCAGCAGCAAAAGCGTAGTAGGTGTCGCCGCCAGCGGCCATGAAGTCGTTGGTGACGATGGTGTAGGTGGCGTTAGGATCAAAGTCCTTGCCGCCGATGCTGTTGATGGTCACGCGGTTAATGGACTTGGGGCCATAGTAGGTGGAGCCGGGATACTGCTCACCCTGGTCATAGGCCTTGAAGGTGTTGACAGTGAACTCAATGCCGGCCACCTGGGGGAAAGCGCCCACAGCGGTGGGAGTGCAGTAAGTGGAAGCTTCCAGAGCGTTGAGCAGCTCGCTGCCGGTGAGCTTGATGATGCCCAGGGTGTTGCCGAAGGGCAGGACAGTGTTGACGTCCTTCTTGGTGATGTCGCCGGCAGAGATGGAGGCGCGAATACCGCCGCCGTTGGTGATGGCCACATCGGCCTTCTCACCCTGCTCCTGAGCCTTCCACAGCAGGGCGTCAGCAATCAGGTCACCCAGGTTGGTCTCCTCGGTGCGGTTGCCGGGATCACGCTCGCCGTTGAGGTCTACTTCGGACTCAGCGAACTTGGCGCCGTACTCGGCGTCGATCTCCGCATTGATCTCAGCGGCCCGGGCGGCGATGGCGTCGTCCTCAGCCACAGTGATGTCAGCGGTGGAAACGGTCTCGGTGGTGATGGTGCCATCCTTGATGGTGACAACACCGATGTTGGCCAGAGCGGTACCGGTGGAGGTAACGACAGTCTCACCAACGGTGCGGTTCTCATTGGTGGCGGCGGCTACGGCAGCCAGGTCAGAGTGGGAGTGACCATCAATAAAGAGGTCAATGCCGGTGACCTTCTCCAGCAGATCGATGGAGCGGTTGCCGGTAGACTCCTCATCGATACCCAGGTGGCCCAGGCACACGACGTAATCGCAGTCAGCCAGTTCCTCTACCTGCTTGGAGGCGATGGCAAACATCTCCTCGCCGGCAGCGAAGGACAGACCCTTGATCTTGGCAGGATTGGCCTTGGTAGCGGTCTCAGGAGTATCCAGACCGAACACGCCGATGGTGGTGCCGTCAGGAGCAGTGAAAACCACGTTCTCATCCAGGGCAGCAGCACCGTTGGAGGTGATGTTGGCGGCCAGGATGGGGAACTCGGCCTTCTCAGCAAGAGCCTTCAGGTTGTCATAGCCATAGTCAAACTCGTGGTTGCCGGGGATGGCCACGTCATAGCCGACCATATTCATCAGCTCGACGGCGGTAGCGCCCTGGGAAATGCTGACGGCAGGCTGACCCTGGATGAAGTCACCAGCATCCATGACCAAAACGTAAGCGCCTTCGGCCTCGTACTGGGCCTTCAGGGCTGCCACCTTGGCATAGCCGTCAATAGCGCCGTGGACGTCGTTGGTATGCAGGATCACGATGGTGCCGTTGTACTCGACGGCGTCCTCAGTCGCGTCCTCTCCCTCGGCAAAGGCAGTGACGGTCATGCCCAGAGCCATGACCATCGCCAGCAGCAGGGCGAGGAGCTTGTTCCACTTTCTCATGCAGTTTCCTCCTAAACAGTAAATTGGTGGCAGTACTTCCTCCGGTGGAGCCGAAGAAAGGCGGGGTTGCCCCCTCTGCCTGTATACGGCCACAATTATACGCTATCTTTTTCCGTTTGGCTAGAGCGATTTGCATAGTTTTACAAAAAAATCAGTGCAAGATAAAAAAGGGCGTGTCCCCGGGCAGGATAACCGGGGACACGATGGTTTTTCAGGCGGCAGGAATATGCAGGACCTGGCCTACATAAATCATGCCGGGATCGCGGATGGTATCCTTGTTGGCTTCATAGATCTCTGTCCAACGGCTGCCGGTGCCATAGAAGTGGTAGGCGATGTTCCACAGACAGTCGCCGGCCGCCACGGTGTAGGAGGAACCCTCCTCAGGCTTTTCCTCAGGTGTTTCCTCGGGAACATCAGGAATTTCTTCCGGCGTCTCACCGGGGGTTTCTTCCGGAGATTCCTCCGATACGGTATAGTCCTTGGAGAGATTTGCCTTCAGGGCGTCGGCCTCCTCCTGGGTCAGGCCGATGTCTGCCAGGTAATCGGCAGCCGCGGCAGCCAGGTCCGTATCCGCCAGCTTGGCGCTGTCGGTAACGCCGGTGATAGCCTTGAGAATGGAGACAATGTTGCTCTCCTGGACCGCCTGGTACTGCTCGCTGTCCTTCTCCAGATGGTAGTAGTTGACATAGGTTGTCATGTAATCCTCCACCACCTGGTCATAGCTGGCGCCCATGAAGCATTCCAGCAGGGCAGAGACAAAACCGGCCCGGTCCTTACCCTCGGTGCAGTGGACCAGATAGGGGCCCTCATTGGCGGCGAAGAACCGAAGACCCTCCGCAAGACCGCTCTTGAAGTCGGCGGCGGTGAAATCCACCCCCAGGTTCAGAGCCTTCACCTTGTGGGCATCAAACAGGGACTGGTAATAGGGAGAGGCAAAATCCTCAGCGGCAAAATAACCCTGGATCAGTTCGTCGGAGTCCGCCAGGTTCATTACGGTCTGGATACCGTTTTCTTCGGCCAGGGCGTCGGCATAGGAGGCCCGGCCCAGCTCATTGTTCACCGGGCTGCTGCTGCGGAAGAGGGCGTTCTCGCCCAGATCCCCGGCGGCAATGTTCCGGAAGTTGGCAAACACGGCGTCGGAGGAGTAGTCCTCCCGGACGTCGGTGCGGGTGAGCTGGTGAATGAGGTACTGATCCCGGTAACCCTCCTTCTCATGCATGGAGATGGTCACCTTTACGTCCTCCAGGGAGGTGCCCTCGGGGAACTGCCAGGTGTAGCTGCCGTCTTCCGCCGTCACCTTCTGGGCCACGCCGTAGGTGGTGGCGAAATCCCCCATGTTGATGGCGGCGATGAGTACACCCTCGCTGTCCCGCAACACCAGGGAGCCGGTGTCTACATCGGAGTAGTTGGTGCAAAGGGGCATCTGGTAGGCGTCCTCGCCAATGGCCAGGCTCACTACGTCGCCGTAAGCGTAGCCCGCCTCCTTCAGATCAGCGGGGTCGATGTCCAGCACCAGGTTGCCGTATTTCTGGATCTCCGTGACGCCGCCTTCAAAGCTGGCGTACTCGGTCTCTGCGGCATAGGCGGGCAAGGCCAGGCTCAAAGCCAGTACCAGCGCCAGCAGCAGAGAAGCTGCTCTCTTCATACAAAGTCCTCCTAACTGTGCCGGCCGGTGACTGGCCGGAAAATTTGGGCGGCTGTGGCCGCCTTCTTACCCATATTGTAGCGCAGGCCGCCCTCTTTGAACAGACTGAATTTTACATATTTAACAAAAACTTATCGACCTCTGCGGGATAAGGTGGAATGAATGACGGAAGTGTGCTATACTGCTGCCAGAAAAAGGCCGCCCCATGGCGGCAGAGGAGGTTATTGCCATGAGGACACTGCTGAAAGGGGGCCTGGTGGTTTCCGGGACGGAGACCCGCCGGGCGGACATATTGATAGAAGGGGAGACCATCCTGGCGGTAGGGACAGATCTGCCGGAGGAGGGCGCCCG